>Ga0100403_1001614_pt1 | contig 19865 bp, 16 predicted proteins | sample CryGeymet201501t_FD_83663 | JGI IMG/M metagenome (GOLD analysis project Ga0100403, IMG submission 83663) | Groundwater microbial communities from Crystal Geyser aquifers in Utah, USA - Crystal Geyser metaG 2015-01t | ecosystem: Environmental > Aquatic > Deep subsurface > Groundwater | place...
TGGCTGCTGATTACCCAGATCTTTCAATCTTAGGGCTTCCAGACAATTCACCTCATTTTTCATTCCTAAATTTCTTTAGGAAGCTGCGTCGCTTCACAGGCGACCGCTCTACCACTGAGCTACCGCGGAATATAATTTTTAAGGAACTCTCGTCCTCTATAACTCTTTAATTGCTTTTCTCTAATTAAAGCATTTGATCGGTTAGGTTGTTCTTCTTTATATAAAAGAATCCAATCGCCATCAAATCTAGAGGTAAAACTGTTTTGGAATATCTTCCCTTCATGTTGTTTCAGACGAAGATCGATATCCCTTGTTTGACCTATATACAACTTCTTATGCTTAGGATTGTATAAAGCGTAAACAACGAACATCGATAAATTATAACACACAGGAGACCGATTCTACTCCGCCAGCTGGCGGATGAGCTACCGCGGAATAAATATGTTTTTTTCATATACCTACGACCAGCAGATGTTTTAAAATATTTTTCACGACTTCTTGCTTCAGAGAGATTACTAAACTCTTCAGAGTATATAATCTCCCATGGCATATATCTCTTAGTAAAATAATGTTTACCTGAATTATGCTCTACGAGACGCCTATTTAGATCAGTCGTGCTACCTACCTAACTCTTTTGATACACTTTACTTTTCAATATATAGACAAAAGCCATTATTATAATATAACAAATATCCTAATTCGCTACCCGCCTAGACTCGCTAGACGAGGCTGGCCGCGGAATAAAATTTTCAAGGAACTCTCGGCCTCTTTAACTAAACTAGAGTCTAACAAATTTACTCTAGCTTGCCAAGGTAATAATTTTTGAAATAATAGACCACTCTGCTACAATGTTGCTACTATGAAAATAAAGACTGATTGGAATTTAGACCTTCTTTTTAAAGGCCCTGACGACCCTAAATTGGTCGAAACGGAGAAACGGGCGGTTACGGAAATAGAGCTGTTTGAACGTCATTGGCGAGAACGAGACGACTGGCTCAATAACCCTCAAATTTTAAAAGAAGCCCTTGATCACTATACTCGACTGATGGAGCAGTTTGGTTTTGATACTGCCCGAGCCTATTATTTTTGGCTTCAATCAGAATTAAACCAAAACGATCCGATTATTAAAGGTCATCTAGCTAAAGTCCAAGATCAAGTTCAAAATTTAGTTAATAAGTTACAATTTTTCCCCCTGCGCTTAGCCGGAGTCGGATTAGCCAAACAAAAAGAGTTTTTAAATCATCCCGATTTGATTGTGTACAAACATTGGTTGGAGCGACTGTTTGCCGAACATAAATTCATGTTGAGTGAGGCGGAAGAAAAAATTATTACTCTTCAATCTGGTCCCGCTTACAGTAATTGGATTAATCTGACCGAAAATTCGTTGGCTAAAGAAGAGCGTCTGGTCGCTGGCCAAAATAAAAATTTAGCCGAATTGATGAGCCTGATGAGTAATTCAGACAAAAAAATTCGTGACGAGGGAGCTCAAGTTTTCGACCAAATTTTAAGTGACAAAATTGAATTAGCCGAAGCCGAATTAAATTCCATTTTAGAATACAAGAAAAATCAAGATCAATTACGCCAAGTCAGTCGGCCTGATGAATTGCGTCTCAGTGGTGATGACATTGAAACTAAGGTTGTTGACGCGATGCTCGCTAGTGTCGAGTCGGCTTTTCCCATCGCTCACGAATATTACGCTTTAAAAGCTAAATTATTGGGAGTTAAAAAACTAGCCTATCACGAACGAAATCTTTCTTGTGGTCAAACAGATAAAACTTATGACTTTGATCAAGCTTGCAATTTAGTTGGGAAAGTTTTAAAAAACTTAGATCCCGAATTTTCCAGCATTTTTGAGTCTTTTCTGCAGAATGGTCAAATTGATGCCACCCCTAAAAAAGGTAAAGCTAGTGGCGCTTTCTGCGCTCATGAATTAAAAACCTTACCAACCTATATCCTGCTCAATCACACTGGTCAATTACGAGATGTTTTAACTCTGGCTCACGAAGTTGGTCATGGCATCAATAATGAATTGATGCGTCAAAAGTGCCACGCTCTAGATTTTAGCTCCCCTACTTCTACCGCCGAAGTCGCTAGCACTCTAATGGAAGATTTTGTTTTGGAAGAACTTGGCACAAAAGCTAGCCCTAGAGAACAGTTAACTTTATTGATGGAAAAATTGAACGATGACATTTCTTCAATTTTCCGCCAGACCGCCGCTTATCGTTTTGAACAAGCTCTTCACCAAGAATTTCGCCAAATTGGTTTCCTGCCAGCCACTCGAATTGGCGAATTATTTCACACTCATATGAGCGCCTATTTAGGACCGAGTGTCGAAATGGGAACTGGGACCGAAAATTGGTGGATTCACTGGAGTCACTTCCGCCGTTTCTTTTATGTCTATTCTTACGCTAGTGGCTTGTTGATTTCTAAAAATCTGCAACGAAAAATCAGAGCGGATAAAAAATTCATTCCAGACGTTAAAACTTTTTTGGCCGCGGGCTCTTCGGCTTCACCTCAACAATTATTCCTTAATCTCGGTTTAGATATCAGCCAGACCGATTTTTGGACCGACGCTTTAAAACAAATTCGCCAAGATTTAGACAAAGCCAAAGCTTTAGCGGCTAAACTCTAGATACTTGTCAGTTATCAAAAATTGTGCTAAAAATAAGTAATGCCTAGAAAAAAAGCCGAAGTAAAAATCGAATCACCGATTCCCCCTAAAGATTTTAAACAGGAATTACAAGATAAAATCAAAACGCAAACTATCGGCTATATCACCGCCGCTTTTAGTTTGGTGGCCGGTTTAGCTTGGAATGAAGCCATTAAATCCTCGATCGATAGCATCTTTATTTTAAGTAAAGACACCATTTGGGCTAAATTTATTTACGCTTCAATTTTGACTCTAATTTTGGTCCTAGTAACCATTTATCTCAATTATTTGTTTCAAAAAGAAAATAAAAAATAACCAACTCTTTTTTCTCTAATAACATACCTACAAACTCAAGTTTGTAGGTATGTTATTAGAGACGGCGAAAAGATTTTAAAAAATTAACAAAAATTTTTCCGTAGGGTGATAAGGTATGTTCAACAAATTTCCCTCGATATTTTTTCTGAAGTAAACCTGCTAAATAAAGACGTCTAGTATGTTCTCCAATAGTTTTAGGATTAGCATTAATCTCCTCAGCGATAGCTTCAAGAGTAATGCTCGCATTATCTGAAACAACTAGTAAAATTTCAATCCGATAATGATTGGATAAACCCTTGAGATGACGCTCGAGCTGTTTAGAAGTTTTTATCTTTGTCATTCTTAAATTATACATCAATCATCCTTACATTCTCAAGTTTGTTGGGGTGAGGACTTCTATGATATTAAACATATAGTCAACATCAAAAAAATTGGCAGAAGCGATTTTTTGAGATAGAATCGAACCCATAAGGGGCCTATAGTCTAGTGGTACGACGCTACATTCGCATTGTAGAGGCGCGAGTTCGATTCTCGCTAGGTCCACAATTTATTTAATAAAAGTATATATGGAAAAAATAAATAACCCAATAATCAAAATCCTAAAATCTGGGGGAATTGGACTGTTTCCGACGGACACTCTTTATGGTCTAATTGGTTCGGCTTTAAAACCAAAAACGGTTAAACTAATTTATCAAATCCGAAAGCGAACTCCGACCAAGCCTTTAATTATTTTAATTGGCCAAGAAAGCGATTTGGATTTGTTTGGGGTGAAATTGACACCAGGCCAAAGGTCGCTTTTAGCGACACTTTGGCCCGGACCAGTATCAGTAATTCTCCCCTGTTCCCAAGCAAAATTCTCTTACCTCCATCGGGACACTAAAACCTTAGCTTTCCGTCTACCCTACCCTAAGGCTCTTCGAGAACTACTCATTGCTACTGGCCCTCTCGTGGCTCCTAGTGCCAATCCAGAAGGCTTCCCGCCAGCCAAGACCATCACTGAAGCTCGAGCCTATTTTGGCCACCAAATCGATTTTTACCAAGTTGGACGGATAAAATCGAAGCCCTCCACATTAGTCAAAATCGACAAAGATGCTAGGATGGAAATATTGAGGCAAGGAAAAATAAAGGTTGGTAAGTCTATTAGTTTTTAAGTTAGTAAGTTTAATCCAAATTTAAAATTTTTATCTATCATTTTCCATTTTTATTTTTACATTTTAAATTAACTATGATTTCTTACGATCAATTCAAAGAATCCGACCTTCGAGTCGCTACTGTCCTTAGTGCTGAACGCGTTGATGGTTCTGATAAACTCTTAAAACTAGAGCTCGATTTAGAAACAGAAAAAAGACAGATCATTGCTGGAATTGGTAAAGCTTATGAGCCAGAGAGCTTAGTCGGACAACAAATTACGATTATTGTTAATTTAGAGCCACGAATTTTATTGGGTCTCGAAAGCCAAGGAATGGTTTTAGCCGCTCATGGAGAAAATGGAGAAGCCGTCCTATTGAGACCAGATAGAGTCGTTCCGAATGGTTCCAATATCAGTTAAAAAAATGAAAAAAATTATTGCCCTCTTAATTATTCTTGGTGCTAGTTTATGGATAATTTGGCATTTACCAAGTAAAAATGACCAAGCAAAAATAGCTGATTTTTTAAGCTGTCAAAAAGCTGGTCGACCAATCATTGAAACTTATCCTCGAGTTTGCCAAGGGGCGGATGGCAAAAGCTATACAGAAATTGTTGATGAAAAAGCTCTCAACACCGATCCAGTTGTTTTCAGTCCTGATTTATCTCGACCAGTGACTAGTCCCCTCACCCTTCAAGGAGAAGCTCGCGGGTTCTGGTTTTTTGAACAACAATTTGAAGTTCGTTTACTTGATGCAGAAGAACAAATCATTGCTACTGGCACCGCTAAAACAAAAAGTTCCGCTTTAACAGTCGAATTTGTACCTTTTAATATCACCCTCAATTTTAAAAAACCAAGGGCTAAAATGGGTTTTATAGTATTAGAAAAAGCTAACCCCTCTGGTTTGGCAAGTCAAAATCGAATCATCCAATTACCAATTTTGTTTCAAGCTCCCAATATAGACACAAAAATAGATCAACTTGATGTTGATAATGATAAAACTAGTACCAGCACTCCGCTCTAATTTAGACCGAATATAAATTCGACTAAATAGCCTTTTTCGATTATAATTAAACTTATTAAAATTTAGCCTTAATCCTAATGAAAAAAGAACAACTTTATCTTACTATAGTCGTTTTAATCGCCATCGCTTTACTATTAGGAGCCAATTTATGGACTAAAAATGAAACCGCCGAGATTAGCCAGGTTAATCTCAATTTAAATCAAACAGAAACAGTCAATAATACCAACGATCTTGACTCCATGTCAGCAATTTCAGCTAGTGATCATATCAAAGGCAGTCTATCCGCTCCAGTTAAAATTGTCGTTTATTCAGATTTGGAATGTCCTTATTGTAAATTTTTTCACTTTGAATTAATGAAGGCTTATGAAGAATTTGGACCAAGTGGTCAGTTAGCCATTGTCTTCCGTCATTTCCCAATTGATAGTCTTCACTCTAAAGCTCGTACCGAAGCTCAAGCGGCTGAATGTATAGCGGAAATTGGCGGTAATGATAAGTTTTGGCTCTTCTTAGATAAGTTATTTGCCGAAACACCATCCAATAATGGTTTAGAACTTGAGCGCCTACCGGCCTTAGCGAAAATGGTGGGGATTAATACTGAGGCTTTCCAAAATTGTCTTGACTCCAATAAATATGCCAATAAAATCGGGTCTTCTGTCGTTGAAGCTGAAAAAATAGGTGCTCAAGGAACACCTTTCTCGGTAGTGATCACTAAAACTGGCAAAACACCATTAGGGGGATTTGTTAAATATCCAGAATTTCGCTCCTTAATTACGGCTGGATTGGAGTAAGACTTAAACTTCAATAAAATATCGTTTAAACTTCAATAAAATATCGTTTGCATAGGGTGACCCTATGCAAACTTTTTTTATATAAAACTATTGGTAACCTAAAAGTCGATTAGCTTTGTCGTGTTGACGAATTTTTTCATGAGCCTTAGCTTCAATTTGACGAATTCGCTCTCGAGTCACCCCAAATTCTTTTCCTACCTCTTCTAAAGTCCGCATCACACCATCAGTCAGACCGTGTCGCATTTCTAAAATCTTTCGTTCTTTAAGTGAGAGATCAGATAAAATTTCTTCAATTTGATCCCGCAAAATTCGTCTAGAAACTTCTTGATCAGGTGGGGCAATCTTATCATCAGAAATAAATTCACCCAAAGTTGATTTATCATCATCATCATCAGTTGATTTATCAAGTGAAGCCGTACTTTGATCGATCTTTTCAATAGTATGAATTTTTTCCACCTCCACTCCCATTTCAGTAGCGATTTCTTGAGGTAATGGTTCTCGGCCTAAATCTTGGGACAAGCGACGATAAATTTGTTTGTATTTAGCAATCGTCTCCACCATATGAACCGGAATCCGAATAGTCCGAGATTGATCCGCTAAGGCTCTGGTCACTGCTTGTCTAATCCACCAAGTAGCATAAGTAGAAAATTTGTAACCGCGACGCCAATCAAATTTTTCCACTGCCTTAAACAGACCAATATTTCCCTCTTGAATTAAATCCAGTAAAGTTAAGTCTGAAGAGCGACCAATATATTTTTTAGCAATCGAAACTACTAAACGTAAGTTGGCATTAGCTAAACCTTTTCGCGCCTCTTCATCACCCTCTAAAATTCTTTTAGCTAAATCTTTTTCTTCGGAAGCAATCAATAATTTATGTTTACCAATTTCCTTCAGGTACATTTGGACGGAATCAAGGGCTCGGTCTCCCGGTTTACCTAAACGTGATTTAGTTTCAATTTCCGAAAAATTATCATCAAGTAAATTACCTTCCTCCAACACATCCACTCCCGCTTCATCTAATTTATTATATAAATCTTCTAAAAAATTTAAATCAGTTTCAATATTAGGAAACTCTTTTAGTAATTCTGAATAAGTAATAAAACCTCGTTGCCGGCCTTTAGAGACCAAAATCTTGGACCGATTCTCCATCTCAAATTTAGTTTTCGGCTGATTAGCATGTAGACCTCGAGAGATAGCTCTCCCCCGAATTTTTGGTTTGGCTATTTTTTTAGTGGGTTTATGAGCTTTAGTTTTCTTCGTGACGATTTTTTTAGGCTTGGATTTAGAGCTAATTTTTTTCTTTTTAGAGACTACTTTTTTAGTAGTCTTTTTAGCTGTTTTTACTTTGGCTGACTTAGCTTTAGAACTGGTCTTTTTCTTCATAGGATTATTTTTTTAAAATATTTAATTCCTGAGTAATAGCTTGGCACTTTTTGAGACATTGTTCAAGGCGGGAAGGATCTTTGGCTAATTCGGCTTGACGGAGCTCGGCCAAGGCTTCCTTGAGGGCTTGTCGTAGATGTTCCAAACGCAGATTATCTAAAAGTTCAATAATCGTCTGATCTAAAGCTTCAGCTCCCAAATAAAAATGTTCTGTTTCCATGATTAATTTTTCACGATCCTTAATTCGCACTTCACTTTCCACTTGATACGTTTCAGGACCTAAAATCTCTTTCAATTTAGTCTCCGGATCAACGGCTTTTAAATTAATCTCTGTTTGACTATTGAGCCAAAAAATTAAACCAAACAACCGATCTAGAATTAGTTTTCCACGACTAGGTAAAACCGGAGCTAAGGTGGGAGTAGTAGAAATAGTCTCGGTTAATTCATCAGAATCAGTTAAATTATTTAAATCCGACCAAATCGCTGTTTCTTCAATATTTAAAATCGCAGAAATTTTAGTAATAAAATGAGCTTGTTCCATTTTTTTAGCTAATTGTTTAACAGCTGGTAAAACGTCTTGATTAATCGCTCGATTTAAATCCAAACCCTGATAACCTTCTTCAACCAAAGCGTCTAATAAAAAATCAATGTGATGTTTAGCCCGAGTGATAGCTTGTTGCCATTTGGTCGGATCTTGTTTAATTAAATCAGCTGGGTCACTACCACTAGGTAATTTAGCAATTTTAATCGAAAAACCAGAAGCCTGAGCTAGATTAATCGCTCGGCGAGAAGCTTTCAAACCAGCTAAATCATAATCATAAGCCATCACCAAATTTTTAGTTAAACGAGAGAGTAAGGTTAATTGTTCGATAGTCAAAGCGGTTCCCGAACCAGCAACCGTATTTTCGACTCCAGCTTGATGTGACAAAACCAAGTCTAACTGTCCTTCCACTAAAACCACTTGGTCAGCTCGGCGAATCGCTATTTTAGCTTTATCATAACCAAATAAAAATCGAGATTTATCAAATAATTCGGTTTGAGGCGAATTAAGATATTTAGCGACAACTTGATTATTATTACCAAAAATTCGACCAGAAAATCCAATCACTCGGCCAGCGGGGTCAACCAGAGGAAACATAATTCGACCCCGAAAACGATCGTAATAAACTTTGCCTTTAGTGCCACTATTTCTTTCTCCTTCTACCACCAAACCAGTCGTCAATAATTCATTAAGGGTAAATTTTTGTTGAATTAATTCATCATGAAGAAAACGCCAAGAATCAGCAACAAAACCCAGTCGGAATTTTTTAATACTTTCTGTTGACACTCCGCGATCAAGTAAATATTTTTGGACGGCTGAATCTTTGGCTAAACCGGCTTCATAAATTTTAGTGGCCGCTTCTAGGCAAGTGTATAGTCGTTCAAATTTATTTTTATCGGGTTGACTCTGATAAGAAATCTCTACCCCCGCTCGTTCGGCTAAAATTTTCAAAGACCCTAAAAAATCTACGCCTTCCATTTCTTGAACAAAAGTAAAAATATCACCCCCCTGATTGCAACCAAAACAATGATAAGATTGGCGACTAGGGGAAACAAAAAAAGAGGGAGTTTTTTCATTATGAAAAGGGCACTGAGCGCGAAAATTACCCCCCGCTTTTTCTAATTTTAGATATGACCCAGCTACCTCTACAATAGAAAGCCGGGCTTTAATTTGTTCTACAGTTGAGGCCATTTAGTCCTCCGGATTGTCTTTGGCATTAATTAAGGCTTCTTCAGTCTCCTTTTTACTTAAAGAAACCAGCCCGGTACCTGCCGGAATCAGGCGACCAATAATTACGTTCTCCTTTAAACCACGAAGTTTATCCAAACCACCCTTAATCGCCATATCTACTAAGACCCGATTAGTGTGCTGGAAAGAAACCGCGGCTAAGAAGGAACTAGTCGATAAAGCCACTTCTGAAATACCTAGCAAGACTGAATCGGCTACTGCCAGTTCTCCTCCATCATTAGCAATCCGTTGATTATCTTCAAATAATTCAATTTCTTCGACTAATTCACCAACCGAAAACTTAGTGTCGCCAGGGGTTTTAATTTTTCGTCGAGAAAACATTTGACGAACAATGATCTCAATATGTTTTCGAGCAATATTAACACCCTGTAATTCATAAATGGCATTAATTTCCCGCATGATATAATCTTCCGTGGCATTACGACCAGCCAATTTAAAGAGGGCTGGTAATTCTACCGGGCCATCAGTCAAGAGTTGTCCCTTTATCACTCGATCACCAGTTTTAATAAATAGAGTGCGAGCCTGAGGAGCTGAATACTCAATCACATTAGTTTTAGAATTTTTCTTTCGGCTCTCTAAATCAACTAAAATAGTAATCGTATATTCCTTGCCATCATTAGAAATCTCTGATACTTCGCCATCAATTTCAGAAATAATGGCCGCATTTTTTGGCTGTCGTCGTTCAAAAATTTCTTCGACTCGAGGTAGCCCACCGACAATATCAATCCCACCAGTACTAATACCACCAGTATGTTTAGTTCTCATCGTCAATTGAGTCCCCGGTTCCCCAATCGCTTGAGCGGCCACTACCCCCACTGGTTCACCAACAGCCACTAGATGACCTCGGCCCAAATCTTGGCCATAACATTTCTGACACAAACCTTTAATCGTTTTACAAGTCAAAGGGGTGCGAACAGTCACTTCAGGCACTTTAGCTTCATCAATCACGCGAGCATCAGACAAGTTTAAGAGATGACCCTTTTTAAAGAGTAATTTACCCTCAACATCTAAAACATCTTTCAAAAGAATTCGGCCTTTAATCAAATTAGCCAAGCCAGTATTAAATCCCGTAACATAAGCTAAGGAAATAGTTTTGCCGTCTTTATCACCACAATCAGCTTCTTTAATAATAACATCTTGAGAGACATCGACTAATTTGCGAGTCAAATAACCAGCTTTAGCTGTATTAAGAGCCGTATCCGCCAAAGTTTTACGAGAACCGTGAGTGGTAATAAAGTATTCGATTGGCGATAAACCTTCTTTATAAGAAGGAATAACTGGGTACTCCAATAAATGACCGGCCGTGTTGATAATCAAACCTTTCATTCCCGCCATTTGAGCAATCTGACTAATTGAACCTCGAGCATTAGAATTAAGCATTGAAGCCACCGGTCCATCAGGTGGTAGGGATGGTAAAATTAATTTTTCAATTTGACTTTTAGTTCGATTCCAGACTTCAATAGTCAAACGATATCTTTCTCGATCCGACAATAAACCATCTTGGAATTTTTCGTCTAACATTTCGACTTCTTTTCGAGCCGAAGCGATAATCGCCTCTTTTTCTACTGGGACATTAACATCATCCATACCCCAAGTGATTCCCGATTTAGTCGCATACTTAAAACCAAAAGATTTAAGATTATCTAGAATATCTGACATCCGATCCATTCCATATTTAGACATTAAATCTTCAATCAAACGATTCATCACTTTACCAGTGACCTCAAAATTAATAAATCCGAAATCAGATGGTAAATTGGTGTTGAAAAGAATTCGGCCAACTGAAGTTTCAAAAATCTGGCCAGAAAATTCTCCGTATTTTTCTTTTTTACCACCAACAATTTTTATTTTGGCCCGTAAAGATAGATGATTAAAATCATAAGCCATAATAGCCGCATTAGGACTAGAGAAATAAGCTCCTTCACCCGGTTCACCCTCGATAAGTCTAGTGACCCAATAACAACCTAAAACAATATCCATTCGCATATTAGCGACAATATCTCCCGAAGAAGGTTTAAGTAAGTTTTTATTAGAGGCAATTAAATCTCGAGCCTCTTCTTGAGCTCGTTCAGTTAAGGGCACGTGAACGGCCATTTGATCACCGTCGAAGTCAGCGTTAAACGGAGCACAAACTAAAGGATGCAATTGAATGGCATTACCTTCAATCAAGACTGGTTGAAAAGCTTGAACCGACAGACGATGAAGTGAAGGCGCTCGGTTTAAGAAGACATAACGACCTTCAATCACTTCTTCCAAAATAGCCCACACTTCAGGGGTACTCTCATCAATTAGACGTCCCGCTCCTCGAATATTGAAGGCTAATTCTCGTTCTAAAATTTTAGAAATAACAAAGGGACGGAATAATTCAAGAGCCATGTGTTTAGGTAAACCACATTGGCCAATTTTTAATTCTGGACCAACCACAATCACCGAGCGACCAGAATAATCGACTCGTTTACCAAGTAAATTTTGGCGAAAACGTCCTTGTTTTCCACGTAAAGAATCAGCTAAAGATTTAAGTGGTCGACGTTGAGCCTGACTCATCGCTCCATCACCAGCCGAACCCGAGCGAATCGAATTATCTAAAAGAGCATCCACTGCTTCTTGAAGAATTCGTTTTTCATTACGGAGAATAACTTCCGGAGCATTAAGATCAATTAATTTTTTCAAGCGATTATTACGATTAATCACTCGTCGGTAGAGATCGTTGACATCAGAAGTGGCATGACGACCACCATCCAAAGCCACCATCGGTCGCAAAGCTGGCGGGATGACTGGAATTACTTTCAAAAACATCCATTCTGGTCGAACTCCCGATCGAATCATGGCTTTAACTAAATTGAAGCGTTTCTGTAATTTTACTCGTTCCAAAGAACCAGCTTTTTCTAAACGATTACTTACTTCGACCAACATTTTATCGAGGTTAATTCGTTTAAATAAATCGAAAACTGCTTCCGCCCCAATCGAAGCTTCAAAAACAGTCCCGTATTTAAGTGATAGACGATGATAAGTCGTTTCGTCTAAGACCGACCACTCCCGTAAATTTTCCACCTGGTGTTTAGCATCAAGAAGTGAGGCTTTTAATTTTTCTTTTTCGTCTTCGGTACTTAGAGCTTTAAATTTATTTTTAAATTCCGTATCTAAATCACGCATCACTTTGGCTTTTTCATCTTCATTGACTTTAGTGATAACATAACCGGCAAAATAAATTACTCGTTCTAATTCTGAAACTGGTAGATCAAGCAGTAAACCCATTCGAGAAGGAATATTTCGCAAATACCAAATATGAGCGACAGGACTAGCTAATTCGATATGACCCATTCGATCCCGACGGACAATAGAACGAGTGACCTCGACACCACATTTTTCACAAATAATATCTTTATATCGAATGCGTTTGTATTTACCACAATAACATTCATAATCTTTTTCTGGTCCAAAAATTCGTTCATCAAAAAGACCATTGCGTTCCGAACGACCAGAACGATAATTGATTGTTTCTGGTTTCGTTACTTCACCATAAGACCATTCGAGAATTCGCTCCGGAGAAGCTAATTTGATTGAGACCGCATTAAAGTCAGTAGGATGTTCTCCACTTTTACTTGAGAAAAAAGTTTTATTTTTAGTCGTTTGCATGATTAAGTAACAAAATTAGATTTTTTTAAGTTCGATATCTAAGCCCAAACCGCGTAACTCATTTAAAGCCACTGAAAAAGAGGCTGGTAAGTTTGGCGCTTTGATTGGCTCGCCTCTAACAATTGAATCAAAAGCTTGAGATCGACCAACGATATCGTCAGATTTAATCGTCAACATTTCACGTAAGGAATAAGCGGCTCCATAACCTTCCAAAGCCCAGACTTCCATTTCGCCAAAACGTTGACCACCACCTTGGGATCGACCACCAAGTGGCTGTTGAGTGATAAGAGAATAAGGTCCGATTGAACGCATGTGAATCTTGTCTTCCACCATGTGGGCTAACTTCAAAATATACATATAGCCAATCGAAATGTCGTCAGCAAACTGTTCTCCAGTCTGACCATCAAAAAGAGGAACTTTTCCAGTTTCGGAAAAACCAGCCGTTTTAAGTTCATCCCGAATCTCTTGGTCTGTCACCCCCATAAAATTTGGGGTGATGGCTTGATAGTTTAGAGTATGAGCAGCCAAACCTAAGTGCATTTCAAAAATTTGACCAAGGTTCATTCGACTAGGAACACCTAAGGGAGTTAAAATAACATCTACCGGCGTTCCATCAGCTAAGTACGGCATATCTTCTTCTGGTAAAACTCGAGAAATAACTCCTTTATTACCATGACGACCGGCCATCTTATCTCCGACAGAAATATTTCTAACTTTAGCTACTTGAACATGAATTCGTTTGATAATTCCAGACTCTAATTTATCGCCATGTTCACGAGAAAAAACTTTCACTCCAATCACTCGGCCTTTTTTACCATGAGGCATTCGTAAACTAGTGTCTTTAACATCTCGAGATTTTTCGCCAAAAATCGATCGAAGCAATCTTTCTTCTGGAGTTAATTCCGTCTCTCCTTTAGGGGTAATTTTACCAACTAAAATATCATTGGGTTCTAACTCGGCTCCAATTCGCACAATTCCCTCTTCATCAAGATTGCGCAATTTAGTTTCGCCAATATTAGGGATGTCATGAGTGGTAATTTCTGGTCCTAATTTAGTATCCCGAACACTGATATCAAATTCTTCAATATAGACACTAGTAAAAGTACTATTTTTAACTAAGCGTTCAGATAAAATAATCGCATCTTCATAGTTAGCACCATGCCAAGATATAAAAGCGACCAGAACATTTTGACCTAAAGCTAATTGACCATCAACGCTCGAAGAAGAATCGGCTAGTAAATCTCCTTTCTTAACTTTAACCCCGAGCGCCACGACTGGTCGTTGATTAAAACAAGTATAATCATTGGTCATTTTAAAAGTGGCCAAAGGATAAATATCTTCTTTATTATCACGATCACGTTTGATTTTAATCTTTCGGCCATCAACCGCCGTGACCACACCTGAATCAAGAGCTCGAACTAAGCGTCCCGAAGATTGAGCGGCAATAGTTTCCATTCCAGTGGCCACTAAAGGAGCTTCGACTCGAACACAAGGCACGGCTTGTTTCTGCATGTTTGAACCCATCAGAGCTCGGTTGGCATCATCATGTTCCAAGAAAGGAATCATTCCAGTGGCAATCGAAAAAGCTTCCCCGGCTGCCACATCAACGAAATCTACTTCGGAGCGATTAGCCAAACCTGGTTCAGTCTGACGTCGAACTTCAATTTTTTCATCCAAAAAGTGACCACTATCATCATAAGGATTAGCAGCGTGAGCAATGACATGTTGTTCTTCTTCTAAAGCATTTAGATAGACAATTTCATCAGTAATTTTGCCTTTCTTCACTTTCGCGTAAGGCGCTTCAATTACCCCAAATTCATTAATTCGAGCGTAGGAAGCTAAGTGGAGAATCAAACCAATGTTTGGTCCTTCAGGAGTGTGAATCGGACAAACTCGGCCGTAATGAGAGGAGTGCACATCACGAACTTCCAAACCAGCTCGTTCTCGGGTCAAACCTCCTGGCCCTAGAGCCGATAGGGTCCGAAGATGTTCTACTTCAGACAAAACATTTTCTTGACTCATAAACTGCGATAATTGGTTGGTGGTGAAAAATTCTTTCAGCCGAGCTTGTAGTGGTCGAGGGCTAATAATTTGAATTGGCAACAGAGTAACTGCATCAATCGTCGACATTCGATCTTGAATATTGCGCTTCATTTGGGTCATCCCAACTTTCAATTTTGATTGAAGCATTTCACCAACACAACGAACTCGACGGAAACCCAAGTGATCAATATCATCTTCTTGAGCACCTTTAGTAGTATTTAAAGTAATTACTTGAGTCACAATTAAGACAAAATCTTCAAAAGAAATGACTCGTTTCTCTTTTTCCTCATCATTGATCGGTAAACCAAAACGCTGATTGAAACGAAAACGACCAACGACTGATAAATCATATTTGTCACGACTAAAGAGACTATTAACATATTCTTTGGCATTAGCGATTGTAGCCAAATCAGAATCGCGCAAACGTTTGTAAACTTCTAAATAAGCTTCATCGGTTGTCTTAGCGTGATCTTTTTCAATTGATTTTTGAATAAAAGAAACATCCACTTTCTGTTTTGCAAAAACTGAAATTAATTCTTCATTGGTCAAATCTTTACCAGCACTAGCAGACAAAATACGTAAAAGAGCGGCGACTGGAAATTTTCGCTTTCGATCAATGCGAACATAAATTACTCCATCATTTTCAGTCTCCAGTTCGATCCAAGCCCCGCGAGAAGGCATAATTTTAGCGCCAAATAATTTTCGGCCCCGTGATTCATTAGCGGTAAAGAAAACTCCAAAAGACCGAGTAAGTTGAGGTACCACCACTCGTTCGATACCATTGATAATAAAAGTTCCGTGCGGAGTCATCAACGGAAAATCAGCCAAGAAAATTTCTTGTTCTTTTTCTAAATTAAGAGTTTTATTTTTTAATTTAACTCGTACTCGTAGTGGAGCATCATAAGTTAATTTATTATCTTTAGCGTAAAATTCGTCAAATTTAGGTTCATCAAGTTGAAAACTATTAAAAGTCAACTCAAATTTTTTCTCCGAATAATCTCTAACTGGAGAAAACTCCTTAAATAATTCTTTTAACCCCTCCTCGACTAACCAGCGATATGAATTAGTTTGAATCTCGACTAAATTTGGTAAATCAATCAAAGGCTTCTTATAGCGCGAGAAATGTTTTTGCTTCATAAGGACAATAAATTATTTAAAATCAATTTTTAAAAAAACACTTAGTTGAAACTAGCACAAACAAAAAAACTAGCCCGAGCTTCCCCCTTGGGCTAAAAAACTAAAAAATAAGATAATAGAGCAAGATAATCAACCGTAACTCAATCTTGCCGATTCCCTGTTACTCTATTACTTTTTACTTTTTTTGTCAACCCAGTAGTGAATTTTGACATTGTGGATAACTCCACATCTCTAGGTGTTAAATCAAAATCTACTGCCGGGTTAAACCCCGTAATGAATTTGAGATTATTTATTGCCTTGTCCGCGTTTAGTCCGCGTAAGTCCGCGTCTAGTCTGTTTCCACTTTTCGATCTTAAGATGATGACCAGACAGTAAGATCTTAGGTACTGAATATTTTTTACCTTGATGAATGTAAATTTCCGGCCGAGTGTAAATCTCCGAACTAGAAATTCTCTTTTCTTCTGGCGAATCGAGATTACCTAAAATTCCTGGAATCTGTCTAGCGACGGCGTCCACAATAATTAAAGCTGGGACTTCTCCACCAGTCAGAATATAAGGTCCAATCGAAATTTCTTCAACATCCGCCTTCGCTCCGCCGGAACCTTTGGTGGAGGAGAGTTTTAGAATTTTTTTGACCCGAGCATCAATCCCTTCATAATGGCCAGCAATCAAAATTAGATTATCATAAGATTTAGACCATTTTGTGGCTAAAGTATTTGTAAACTGCTTCCCATTGGGACTGAATATGATAATTTTTGTCCGCCGGCTGGCGGATTGATTTTTAATTTTCCGCCCTAGGCGGATCAGCCTTGGGCTGATTAATTTTGCAGATTGAACCGCTCTAATAATCGGTTCAATCTGCATGACCATCCCCGGTCCTCCACCATAAGGTTTACTATCCACTTTGTGATGTTTATCCAAAGAAAAATCACGAGGATTAAAATAAGTGATTTTAATTTTTTTAGCTTTTTGGGCTCGCCCCAAAATCGACTCATCTAAATATGGACGAATCGCTTCGGGGAATAAAGTAATAAGTTGAAAATTAAACATAAATCAAGCTTAGCGGGTTTTGAGTCAAAAGAAAAGCGCGACTTTATTAGAGCCACGCTTTTCTTTTATTAATTTCATTTTCGTTCTATCTACGTCTAGTCCGCGTCTAGTCCCGCATTATTTTAGAACTTCAGATCAGCCATAGCTTGATCAACGCTTTCAGTCGCGCTGGTTGACGGCTGTCTAGTGCTACCTTCCGGTTCGTTAATCTTTAGATTAACCCGGGCATTATTTTTCATACCCACCACTCGCAACAGAGTCCGGATCGCCTTGGCAGTATTGCCTTGACGGCCAATGACTTTGCCCATATCAAGCGGACTAACATCAAGTGTAATCAATACACCCATTTCATCCACTTTCCGATCTACTTTTACATCTTGCGGATTATCAACCAAAGTCTTTACTACATATTCAAGAAACTCTTGATCTTTTTGTATATCTGACATCTTTTTAAGGGAAATGACAAAGAAATTACTAATGACTTCTCGACCTCGCTTGGGCTCATCTTAGACGAATCCAAGCTGGATGTCAAAGCCCGCCCCGCCATCGCTAGCGATGGCGGGGCGGGCTTTGAAAGAACAATCAAAAAACCAGCTATTTCCCCGATTATCACAAACTTGCGCGGCCGCGCAAGTTTGTGATAATCGATAATTTAGATTACAAACAAACCCGCCCTGTCCTAAAAAAGGACAGGGCGGGGTGAAAATGTTTATTTCTATCCTCCTTACTTAAGCTTTAATTTCTTCAGTATTTTCTTCAATCGGTGTTTCAGCTATCACTTCCTCAACCGGTGTTTCGATAACAACTTCTTCAGTCACAGTTGGAGCTTCGGATTCTTTTTCTTCCTTTTTTTCTTCTTCTGAAACAGAAGACTCAGTAGCTGGCTCTTCAGAGGAACTTTCTTCAACGGTAGTTTCTGATTTTTTTTCAGTTGATTCAGTCGAGGTTTCAGCTGGTTCAGCCGGGGTTTCCACTTTAGCTGGTTTGGCTGGAACGACATTAATTTTCGTGCCAGAAATAATCTTTTTAGACACTAATAGATTATGAATTGTATCAGACGTCTTTGCCCCCATCGACAGCCAGTAATTAATCCGTTCGGCATTAAGTTGAACTTTACTAGATTGCTTGCGTGGATCATAAACTCCCAAGACTTCCAAAAACTTACCACTTTTAGTGGAATTTTTAGAATCAGTCACGAGGACTCGGAAAGAGGGGTCATTTTTACGACCAACCCGTTGTAAGCGAATCATTAACATACGGGACTGATACTAACAAAATTAAGATGTCTGGTCAAATCTATTTTAGAGTTAAATCAAGACAAATTAAAAAACTGTGCTATAATCAACTTACTTATATGCCTCCGAAAAAGCGCTCCGGCCGACGATCCGTCAACAAGCCAATATTATTAAAACCGGTTAAACCGATCTTGCCACCAGTGCCCAAAGCCAATTTCCCTTCTGAAGTTGTCGCTGAAGCCGAACAATGGTCCAAGAAATCTAAAGATATCTGGGTCAGCGAAGGAAAAATTCGGCGAGATTTTCGACCAATTTTAACTCTCACTATTGATCCCCTGCGAGCTCAAGATTTTGACGATGCTATTTCTTTTCAAATTTTAGCTAATGGCCATTACGAAATCGGCGTTCATATTGCTGATGTTAGTTTTTATGTTCGCGAAAATACGGCTCTCGATAAAGAAGCGGCTCATCGTGGGACCTCGGTCTATATTGTCGGTAAAACAATCCCCATGTTGCCGGAAGTTTTATCTAACAATCTTTGTTCTCTGATGCCTGATCAAGATCGCTTATCTTTTTCGGCCGTTTTTGAAATGGATGATCAAGCTAAAATTCATCACGAATGGTTTGGCCGAGGAATTATTCGTTCCAAACGTCGTTTTACTTACGAGGAAGTCGAACGTATTCTCGAATCCGGCACTGGTGATTATGCTCAAGAATTAAAAACGATTGATAAATTAGCCATTAAACTCGACGCTCAAAAGATAGCTGATGGGGCTCTAACTTTTTCTGATCGCGAAGTTGAATTTACCCTTGATGAAACTGGTAAGCCGATCAATGTCGCTAAAAAACAATTCACTCGCTCTCATAAATTAGTCGAAGATTTTATGCTTTTAGCTAATCGTCGAGTGGCCGAATTTGCCTCCAAATTTAATAAAAATCAACCCGGTCATTTTGTCTATCGAATTCACGACGAACCAGACTCAGAAAAAATATTAAGCTTAATTGATTTCCTTAAACCCTTGGGTTATAAACTCAAATTAGAAAATAAAAAAGTTACTACCGTTGGTTTGAAAAAATTATTGGCCTCGGCGCAAAATACTCCCGAAGAAAATATCATTAGTCGAGCCACTATTCAAACCATGGCCAAAGCGATTTACTCGCTCGATAACATTGGGCATTATGGCTTAGCCTTTCCTCACTACACTCATTTTACTTCTCCTATTCGTCGCTACCCCGACCTCTTAGTTCATCGCTTATTAGCTTTATATCTTGATGGTAAACACCCCAGCGCTGAAGAACTCGAACATTATGGCCAACAGGTTATTCATTCCACCACCATGGAACGAGTAGCTATGGAAGCCGAACGATCCTCGATCAAACTAAAACAAGCTGAATTTTTCACTAGCAAAATTGGCGAGATTCGAATGGGTATTATTTCTGGTGTCACTGACTTTGGTCTCTTTATTGAAGATGTGGAAACCTGCGCCGAAGGTTTAGTCCATATCAGTAAAATCGGCAACGAACGTTTTGATTTTCAAGCCAAAGCTTTTTCTCTCGTGGGTCAAACTACTAAAACTCGTTTCCGCCTCGGTGACAAAGTGACGGTCAAAGTTAAAAAAACCATTCCGGAACGAGGCTTGATTGATTGGGAGATCGTAAAAATCTAAAATTAAAAATTTAAAATTAAAA
>Ga0100403_1001617_pt1 | contig 19837 bp, 29 predicted proteins | sample CryGeymet201501t_FD_83663 | JGI IMG/M metagenome (GOLD analysis project Ga0100403, IMG submission 83663) | Groundwater microbial communities from Crystal Geyser aquifers in Utah, USA - Crystal Geyser metaG 2015-01t | ecosystem: Environmental > Aquatic > Deep subsurface > Groundwater | place...
CATTTATTCGACCGTTCTATCCAAGCTATTAATAATGTTGGTGGTAAGTGTGCTGGAATATTATGGTGTCAAGGTGAGAACGATTATTGGTACGGGGTATCTAGCCTTCAGTATGCATCTGGGCTAAACCAGTTAATTGTTAATTACAGGGAAGCCTTAGGGGCACCTAATTTACCAATGATAGTTACCCCTATTGGTAGGGATTTAGAACCAGTAGGGGCTGGGCCTGCAAGGGATCAAGTAATGTACGGCATTCACTATGGTACTGAACTTAGTATACGTAGGGATCCTTATGTATTTAATGCAGGTTTCAATTATGATTTAAGTATGCGGGATACTATTCATTACGATTATTCTGGTAGCGTAGATGCCGCATTACGTATGGCTCAGACTTACTTGTACGCCATAGGTGTGGAATCATATGGAGAACCACCTAAGATTATTAATTTTGAAATAGTTTCTGATACACAGCTTCAATTAACATTAAGTACTGATACCTTACACATAGATTCTGGTGCGGCTTATAACGGGTTTTCATTAGTTACTAAGGTGAATTTTGTAGAAATAGGTGTAGATATAATTGACATAACTAGGGTAGGTGATGTACTAACAATAATACATGAGTCAGCAGAACTAACTAGAGTTCGGTATGCATATGGATGTGACCCTTTTGACTCTGGCGTAAATTCCCCTAATGGTGTACTATATACTAACGATGAAATACAGTACCCATTAAACGTGTATAATCAGTACGTAGGAAAATCTGATGGTACCCTATTAATGGGGTTGAACTTTTAAGGAAGAGTTGGTATAACTCAAAAACAATAATTTAGGAGGTAGTACAATGGCAGTAACTTTACCAATGAGTGTACGGAACGCACAAGCACAAGTAATTGTGAACGCTATACATGATGGGGGTGGTGAAACATTACCAACCGGAGCACCTTGTTTGATTATCTATGATGGGGTGCGCCCTACAGACCCATCTGTACCTGTATCAGCTCAAACAGTTTGCGCTATTTTGAATTTTCCATCCTTAACCCCCTGTACTTTAAATCCAGGAGAGGATACCATTACTTTTGAAGCACCAGATGATGAAACCAGTGCTACTGGTTCAGACGTTAATGGGGCTACATGGGCACGGATATGGACTGACTATGATGGAAATGGTATAGGCATCATAGATTTGTCTGTAGGTAGTGTTGGTAGTGGTGCTGATATAGAATTAAACAGTACAAGTATTAGTACTGGTGCTACAGTTTCTATTACTGGTTTAACTTACCAAATCCCTAACTAATCCCTTAAGGAACTGTGATGGGTACCACAGTCCTTAATACGTTAGATACTAGATTCCTTGATACAGGGGATACTACGTACCTACGTCTGTTTACCGGATGGGTATTTACGCCTACTACAGATAGTACTTGGAAGAATACATCAGACTCTATTTTTGCTGTAGGGTTCGATATTGAGAATCCTGGTGAGAGTAGGGAGCTTAGTACTGCTATTCTTGGCACTTCGTACACGCCAGAGGCAGCATCACACTTTGTATTGAGGTTATTGGGGGTTCCTACCGAATCCTCAGTAACCCCTGAAGTTAATTACACCACAGATATATACTTCTCAAGTACTATTACTAATAGTACTAATAGTAGTCAAAACCTTGCATACGCCGTACATGCCCTAAATACCTCCATACAGGGTATTTCAAGTACACCTAATACTACCGCATCATTTGGGGTTACCCTACGCCCTACGATTCAAAATGATAGCTTAACAAGCACAGTACTACCCCTAAAGGATACTGTACACTTAAGTGCTATCATAGATACTTCTAGTACAGCTTTAGTTACGGTAACTAATAGTTCTGAACTGTCCCTTGGAGCTACCATTCTAGGTAGTAGCAGTACAGGCATTGTAACACCTGCTACAGTGCATAAGCTAAGTACTACTATTCTTGGTACTTCTTATAACTCTAGTGCCCTCATTGGAAATGAGTACCTACTACAATCTACTGTACTAGGAGCCTCAGTAACAGGTACCGTACTTTCATATAACGATTGTATTCTGTACGGTTCTATAGCGGAGCAGTCCCTTACCCCTAGTAGTGTTATTGGTACTTGGAGGCCACTTAGTGCAGTTATAGCAGATAGCAGTTTTACCCCAGTAATTACGAACATCCCAGGCAAAGAACTATATGCCCTTGCCAGAGATTACAGTAGTACTTCTGTAGTAAAGCCTACTTTTGATTACAAATATAGTGCGAATATTTCTGACAGTACCATCACGAGTACTTTAGAGATAGCAGGTACTCCACTAGTAGGTGCGATTGTTGGCACTTCTTATACACCACCTGTTACAGCTTCTAAGGTTATTAATTTAGGGGCTAGTATATTTGAGGTATCGTACTATTTTGGGTTGCCCCAAATTGCTTATAAGGTGGTTCCGTTAGTAGCTTCTATAACGAATTCTAGTACTACAAACACTCAAAGTATTCATGCAGGGGTTTCCCTATACGCTATAATACTTGGTGCGAGTACTACGCAGCTTTCAACTATTGGGACATTCACAAGTACTGTAGCTACTATTATCGGAGGTAGTACTACCCCTGTTGTAGAGGCTTCTCAATCTAGGAGATTAGGTACTGCAATACTAGGGACTACAAACAGTATAGATATATGTATTGTGCAAAGCAGGATTTTCGGTGCTGATATATTAGGTACAAGTACCTGTAGTACAGTAGCTACAGGTATAGAAATAGTACAAGCCCCTTTCAAACCTAGCATTGTGGTACTTAGTGATACTTACTCTGCACTAAACTGTAGTACATCCTATGGTGTAGTAAATTTTGGTAGTACTTATTCTACAGTTCACATAAAGGGATACTCGGTACGCACAGACACCCCTACCTTTGAGTCCATTTTAAAGTCAGATACGCTTGGATTAACTAGTTCTGCTATGTACAGTATCTGTTCTAGTTAAGGTATAGGGATAGGGCTTGACAGGATTAGGTAATTCATATACATTAAGGAGCAACTACTAACTATGGAGGAAGTACTATGGGATCTTTATCAACATACGCTGTAAATACTATAATGGACACCATCTTTAATGACGGTGCTAGGCCTACATCCTGGGCTAATCTCTGGTTATGTCTTTGTACTGCTACCCCTGTTATTGGGGATGATGGCAGTACTATGGATGAACTTTCTGCCGCTGGTGCCCTAGGGTATACTAGGATGCCTATTAGTTTTGGCCCTGCTGGTGCTATTACCGCTAGGAAGGTAATACAAGATGCTGACATAACTTTCCCTCCTGCGGGTGCGGATTGGCCTGCTGTACAGTTCTGGGCTGTTGTAGATGGCCCTGACAATACCCCACAAGCCCCAACAAATTTACTAGCGTTTGGAGAATTTCAAGCCCCAGCATTTACTACCCTAGAAAATAACTCAGCAAAAGTCACCTACGCTACTTCCCCTGTAGAAATTGAAATCCAGGGTCCTGGTAGTGCTGGTTTCACTAATTGGGCAGTACACAAATTCCTAGATCATGTGTTTAATTACGCTCAGGCTAGTTCCGAATGGGTTAATGCCAATGTATACGTAGGGCTAAGTACTGGGCTACAATTAGCTGCTACTACCACAGTAGTTACAGAGGTTAGTACCACTGGTACCGCATATGCTAGGGTTCTTGTAGCTGAGAATCTAACTGGTTCTGTATACTGGAGTGTTGCAAGTGCGGGGGAAGTCCATAACGTGCAAGATGTTATTTTGGGGCCTCCTGCTGGTATTAACTGGGGTAATGTCAAGTCTATGGTATTATGTGAAGCCCTAACAGATGGGAACGTTATTGCATTTGATAATAGCAGTATTGTAGACCAGGATATTAATGTTGGGGATACTGTTACGTTTACCGCTACTAACTTAAGTGTTACCTTATCCTAAGGAGGGTATAATATGTCTGATATAGTTGAGAAAGCGTACAGTGGTAGGGATAATAGCCTACGGTTCGAGCTTAAGAAAAATGGGATCACTTTAACAGAGCAAGCAATTACTGATATAACAGAAGTGCAGATATATTTCCAAGGTGCGTATTACAGTTCTATTGGGGATTTTGTATTGATAAAAGATGGCACCAATGGCACCATAGAACTCGCTGTTGGCGTTTTGCCTATAGGGAAAGATACAAAAACTGAATTAATCATTTTTGATGATACTCATACAAACGGCATTGTCTGGGATATATTTTCCCTTACTATTTCAGATGAAGCAGTACCAGTACTGTAGGCCCAAATGCTTGTTGTTAACGTTACAGATATTAATTCTTTATTAGTACGTACAGATGCATACAGTACCCTTGCATTAGTTAGTTGTACTTTATCTAGTAATCCTGTGGAGCGTACTATAGTAAGTACCCCTGATATTACTAGTATAGAATCCCCTACATACATACTGGAAGCGTTACCACTTAACGCAATGTTGCCTTCCGGTGAGATAATATTACCTTCAGGCAGCATGGTGTTGGTATGAAAAAATTACTATACGTTCTAATCATAGTACTACTCCCCTGTGGAGCCTTTGCATGGCAAGGCGCAAAGCCTAGGGATATTGGTGCAGGAACTGGCACGTTTGATTCTTTGTACGATACCATTAACACCATAAAAGATGACCTATATGATAATGCCGCTACTAAGGAAAGTGTGTCAGCCCATACAGGGAATAGCGCCATTCACCCTACTGTAAACGCGCTAGGCACATCTACACTACCTTGTACCGAGGGGCAGTTACCTAAGGTAAGTTCTGGTGTTTGGGTTTGTGGTACCGACATAGTAGGCACTTCTGGTGATAACTCCGTTAAAATGGAAGTTGTCCTTGATAACCTCCCTAGTACTGGTACTGCACCAGGAAGTTTACTTAGTTTAGAAGCGTTCACCCTTACAGAAGTTGGGGTAGTTTGCGATAGTATTGGTAGCATAGTTATAGATATTTGGGCCTTGCCCATAACTACCGGAGTACCTACTGATATAAATTCAATTACTAGTACAAGTCCATTGACTATTACTAGTGCTTCTTACATATTTGACGGTACTTTAGCTGGTTGGGTACGTACATTTGAACCTAATACGATGTTCAAATTCAATGTAGACTCCGCTAGTACTATGACAGGGTGTACTGTTATTATAAAAGGGACAAAGTAATCTTAGTTTTCCCTTGACTAAAAGTACGGATAAAGTTACACATAATTACACCGATCCTTTCCTTTAACAGTTTATCAGGGGCACCCCTAGTTCCTACCAAGGAGTACATCAATGAGTGACAACGGCCTAAACAAAATGGTTAACATAGGTTCTTGCAATGGCACTGACTGTCCAGAAATGATAAGGATGAAAGGTAAACTACAAACTATAAATACATTACAGAAGTTTATCCTAGCATTTTTCATAGGGACATTTGCATTTCAGTACGCAACTTTATCGCAGTTGAATACGTTTATAGCAGCACACGCTAGGGAACGTATTACAATAGCAACCGGAACAGAAGAAACACGACGTACAGCAGAAGCGGCCCTAAAACTCATTACTGTTCACCTAGATAAGAACCTATCAGAAAAATGTGACGCTAAGATTAACCTTGTCAAAGATAGGGTTGCTCGTTTAGAGTACGAGCACAGTATAAAAAACCAGTAGGAGTACAGTATGGTACTCTTTAGTTTATTCTGTGTAGTAGGTGTTGTGCTAATGGTAGCTCAACATATCCATACTACTTCACTGAAGAAGTAGGCCCTAATAGGTTACTTATGGTGACACCATGCCATACTTCGGTAAAAGAAGCCTTCAGAATCTTAGTGAGTGTACTTATACTCTTCAAAAGTTTGCTCAAGAAGTAATCAAACACGTGGACTTTGCTGTAATTGAAGGGCACCGTGCCAGGGCGGAACAAGAACTTGCCTTCACTCGCAAGTTATCCAAGGCCCGTTGGGGTCAATCTAAGCATAATTATACCCCCTCAGAAGCATTTGATTTTATACCTTGGCCTTTTCCATACAAGGATTGGGATTCTCAGGAAGCTATTGATGCTTTTAGTGATGTAGTTGAGGTAATGAAAATAGTAGAAGTACAACTTGGATTAAACCTTGAGTATGGGTTCGATTGGGGTTGGGATAAACCACACGTACAAGAGAAGGGGTGATATTATGGTTACGCTAAAGCAAAAGTGTTATGCTCCAGGATGTAGTAGGTACGTAGTCCCTACTGTGTTTAATACGTATACTGAGCTTCAGCCTTGGTACCTTAGGTTATTTAAAAGCCCTGTAGTCCACGTATTCTGTACTGAGCATTTAGAACGTATCACTGCTGGTAGGTTATCTGATAACGATCCTAGTACTAACCCAGATTTAGATAATAGGAGTGGGTATGATTGAATTTGATAAGCACATTTACTATAAAGAGGGTGATTGGAAATACCAACTTACTGCGGAGTACAGAATTGATCTCAGTGCCTTTATTAAGCCACTAATGCCCATTAGTGAGTCATTTATTCAATTAAGCGCACAGGGTATTTTATGCATCTTAAACGGGTATTGCTGGGATGGCCCTTCAGGGCCTATGATAGATACTCCTACTGCAATGAGGGGTTCACTTGTTCATGACGCTTTGTACCAACTTATGCGCATGGGATTACTACCAGGTGATTGTAGGAAAACCGCCGATATTATTTTCTTTAATATTTGCCGTGATGATGGAATGAGTTGGATACGTGCTAGGTACGCACTTAGGGCCTTACGTTTAGCTGGAGGCCCTGCCGCTAGTACTAAGAATAGGAAGATTAATTTAATAGCCCCATAAGGAAACTATGAACAGCCTTAGAGCCGCAAACCCAGAACGGTGTTCGGGGTTAGGGTTAAAATTAAATCTTGGAGAATGTAGTATATTATGCCAACACCTAAGAAAAATGATATTGGAAATATATATATGGAAGATTGACAGTTATTGGTGAGGCTGAAAGAACACCAAATGATAATAAAATACAATGGAGATGTCTATGTGAATGTGGCAATTATGTAACCGTTAGAGGTACTTTATTACGAAAAGGTGGAACAAAAAGTTGTGGTTGTTTACGATTGGAGGGATTTAAAAGAAGTCCTACACAAGAGACTCGTGACAGGGTGTCTAAAACTATGAAAAATAGATTTAAAAATAAAGAAAATCACCCTTTATATGGTAAGAAACACACAAAAAATACAAAACATAAAATTTCTGAAACACAAAAAATAAGGATGGTTAATCCAGAAGATAACCCATTTTATGGTAAAAAGCATGGTATAGAGACAAGAAATAAAATGTCTAAAAACCATGCAAATGTGTCTGGTAAAAATCATCCAAACTGGAAAGGTGGTATTACAGAAAGAGTAAATAGATGTGCTACTATGAAATATAAAAAGTGGCGTAAGATGGTATTTGAAAGGGATGATTATATTTGTCAAATGTGTGGTCAAAAAGGTGGAATCCTTCAAGCACATCATATTTTACAATGGGCACATAATCCTTCTAACAGATTTGAAGTAGATAATGGGAATACTTTATGTATTAATTGCCATAAAAATTTACATACTAATAGGAAATTACACAATGAATAAAAACCAATGCCTTACTTTTAAGGTCGTTGTACCTCATAATCTTACTCCTATATTGGATGAGTTATATCAAAAGGCTTCTGTTTGTGTCAATAGAATGTTGGAAGATAGAACTAAATCTTCCTCAAAATATTACAAAGAAATTCCCTGTGTTCTTGCCAAGAGTCTCATTTCTAAATACCAAAGAAATAAGAAACTCAAACAGGTCAAAAACATTGTTTTACCTGTTTGTGGGGATAAAGGAAAACAGGTCAAGATTGTGGAAGGCGGCATTCGTGTTCCAGCCTTCTTCAAGAAATCAGTATTACCAGTGTCATTTCCTAAACCTGTTTCTGGATTTATTAGGCAGGTTGAGTTTTTCAAGCGAGATGGTAAATGGTTTATGTCATACTCATACAACACCCCTGTTTTACCAGAACAAAAAGTTCAAGGATTTATTGGAGTTGATAGGAACAGTGTTGGGAATGTTGCTGTATGTGCTGATGTTATGACTGGAAAAGTTAGAAAGTTTGGTCCAGACACTGCTGGTATAACCAAAAACTTTCGTAATAGGAGAAAGAACTTACAGAAGAAGGGAGCTAAAAATGCTTTAACAACAATCCGTAGAAAACAGTCAAGAAGAACAAAAGATATAAATCATAAAATTTCCAAATCCATAGTTAACTTTGCCGATAAACATCGTTCTGCTATTGTATTAGAAGATTTAGGAAAGATTTCCAAGAAAGGTAAAGCTAAGAGATATGTTCAGAAATCTCAATGGTCTTTCTATCAGTTGGAAACTTTCATCAAGTACAAAGCAGCTTTGCTCGGCATCCCCATCTTTTTTGTAAACCCGGCTTACACAAGCCAGGTTTGCTCAAGATGTGGTAGTATTAACAAACCAAATGGTAAGAACTATAAGTGCTCTTGTGGAAATTTGACTCATCGTGATGTAAATGCTGCCTTTAATATATCAGCAAATGCTTGGTTTCTAGATGAGCAAACGGCAGAACAAAATGCTTATGTCGTGGGGCGTATTGGTGACCCCCTAAACCAGAGTTCCGAAAAGGCGGTTCAACTGGAATCGTCGGGCGGTGCCAGATGAGCATCAAATCAATCAATAACCTTGTTGTTATCGGAGATTTGCATTCTGGGTGCCAGTTTTCTTTGTGTCCTCCAGGAGTGCAACTAGATGGTGGGGGTGTTTACTACTCTTCTAAACACCAACAAGTACTTTGGGATTACTGGCAGTATTTTTGGAGAGTATGGGTGCCTAAAGCTACACGTGGGGAACCATTCGCTGTATGTGTTAATGGGGACCTAGTAGATGGAAAGCACCATAATTCTGTATCCCAAATAACCCAGAACATACGTGACCAACGCATCATTGCCGAAACTATACTTAACCCTATCATGGAAAAATGTGATGGACAAATGTACGTTACCCGTGGCACCCCTGTCCATTCTGGTGAAAGTGGTCAGGATGATGAAAGCATAGCTAAAAGTATTGGGGCTATTCCTGATGACCTAGGGCATTACGCACGTAATGACCTTTGGATTAAAGTGGGTCAGGGCCTTGCTCATATAACACACCACATTGGAACTACTGGTTCAGTAGCGTACGAAACTACTGCGCTAATGAAAGAATACTCTGAGGCTTGCGCCCAAAGTGGTATGTGGGGATTACAAGCACCAGATGTTGTAGTACGTTCCCATAGGCACCGACATTCCGAAATACGGGTACCTAGTGCTACTGGGTATGGGGTATGCTTCACTACTGCTGCATGGCAATTAAAGACCCCTTTTGTATGGAGAATTCCAGGTGGTAGGAATAGTATTCCACAGATAGGTGGCTCACTTATACGTCAAGGTGACGAAGAGTTCTACACTAGACATAAAACATGGACTATGGATAGAACACAAACAGTAAAACTACTAGGGGCTTAATATGGAATTGGGAAGTATAAATTTTGCGGAAGTAATGCGTGACCTTGAAGCACTACAACAAAAGGTTCCTGAGGGTTTTACAGTATACGAGATGATGCAGGCTACAGGGCACGGATCAAAGTGGTGCAGGGATAGGTTGCGTATTCTTATAGAAAATGGTAAAATAAAATTCAATGGGAAAAAGAGGATATTGAATATATCTGGTGGTGTTAGTATTACTAATGTTTATATAACGGTGGGGTACTGAGAAGATTATTGTAGTGTAAATTAATACAATGGGAGTGTGGGCGATTCGGCAAGCCATAGGGGGGCCTAGGTATGTAAAGACATGCCGCCAATTAAGCTGTCTACATGCAGGTTTGAGTCCTGCCACTCCCACCACTTTTAAAGATCTCTATCATCCCAGTTGCTGGGTTTATCCCTTGGAATAAGGAACCCTATAATAACTGCAACGAAAAGAAACCCACCTACAAGTACACTTAGTACACTATTCACTATTGCTCCTACCATAACGTACCCCTTTTGTGGGAGTACTTTAGCACATTCTATTCCTTAGTGCATTATTTTTTACTTTCTAAGAGCTTTACAGCACGTTTCAGGATTAAGTACCCAATTAAATCTAACTCTGTATCGTCACCGTCAAATTCATTTCCACGTGCTATACGGCTAAGTTTATCATCTAAGCGTACATTGATCTGTTCAATGGTACCTACCTTGCTAAAGATCCTAACTGGGTCATTAGCACTATTGCCATAAGCTTTGTTCTTGGCAAGTAAGAATTCCTTAAGTTCGTCACACACTACTGCTATTGTATTTTGCATACAAGTTTCCTTTTAGGTCCGTAAATGTCACACCCTTAGGTGCTTTAAATGATTTCTTATTTTTTATAAGAACACCTAATTCGCAGTACGTACATGGTTCCCTAGTACTCATATCTACGTTACCCCATTGCGTAATACTTTTTCTTTGATTTAGTACGCACATTTTTATAAAAGATTCTTTGGATAAAGTAGTTTCTAGGTTCCCAGTAATAGGACAACACATGTACACAAAAAGGGTACGTGATGTGGCACCACCTTCTTGGGCCATGGGTACTTCAGGTAATATTTGGTGTTCCATATAATCAGGAGGGTTTGTTGAGTTTATCTATACTATCATTCATCTTCTTGAGTTGTCTGCTAACTACCTGCCTTTCTGCGGCTGTACCGAACTTACGTACAATGTACCGCGCTTGGTACAACATTTTAAACTTCTCAACTTGGTAGTTATATACGTCACCCATAGTTGGTTGTGTGGTACTGGTATCTACTCCTGGTTGAGGTGCCATGTCATTCTCGGTGTTCACTTAAAGCTCTCCTTATTGTTTTTACTTTTTCAGAGCGGTACATTTGTTGAAACACAAGTACCGCTTCTTCTTTAGTGAGATTTCTTTCTGTTGCTAGCATACTATATATCGAGTCACGGTCTCTTTTATGTAACTTGCCCACTGTTCATCCTCTTCTGTTTTAGTCTGTGACACCTTACACAAAGTATCTTTACCGCAACCACATGTTGGTGTCATAATCCCTCCCTATAGGGGTCTTGTGCCTGTATACTACCTGAAGGAATTATTCAAGTCAAGTCCTTATGCTGGTACAAACTGATTTAGTTTTCTTCTTTTCGATGTGATACACTTTTTCGGCAAGCTCAATTATTTCAGGTATGTGTGAGACCATCAATATCTGTAAATCAAAATCCATGCATAGTTTATTTATGAACTCTGCTCCTAGGGAAATACGTTCCCTATCTAAGAACTTTAGCGGCTCGTCGCAAACCAAGGTGTTGTCGTAAGTGGACAGGATTACATACGTGCACCTAAGTAAGATACTAATAAAGTCTGCAACACCCCCACCGACAGCGTCTAATGGGTGGTATTTATTATTGGACTTATCTAGTAAGTACAAGTCAGCTTCAATAGTATTCCTACGTTCTACAAATTCAATTGTGAACGTTAGTTCTTCTTCAGGGAACACTATTGATAAGCCTTCCGTGATGATGTTACCTAGTTTTATGCTCAAATTGTCATACATTAGTTTACTAGCAATTTGGAACATCTCCTGCATATCATCAAGCTTAGTTATTTCTACACCTAAGGCCTCGTACTGTGCCGTGTACTCCTGCAAGTTCTTTGAAGTTACGCGGTATTCAGCTTGTAGATCATCTAGGGTACTTTTAAGCGTCTGCAAAGAGGGCATGGTACTTCTCCGTGAATTGCTGAACTTGTACTTCTAAAATAGCCATAGTACTAGCTATTGTTTCTTGTAGTACTTCAGCCTCTTCCTCGGCTTCTTCAATAGTGTCAAAGTTCAGAGCTTTCAACGAAGCCATTGCACCTTCTAACCTACCTTCTGCCTTATTGATATCGGCTTTGACTGCTTCGAGTTCTCTTTCAAGGGTTTCTAATTCTTCTAACTGGGACATTCGTTTTCCTCAAATAAGTTTTGCACTTCTTCATATGTTATGTACTGGAATTTTTCAGTTTCAGTACGCACCTTTTCCACTACTACTTTAAAATCCAAGGCTTCAGTGCTTTCCTTGAATAACTTTTGTAATGCAGTGGTATCTACTGTAACCCCATTTTCTATTTCACGTTCAATCCGGTCAAGGTCAAATACCTTTTCTGGTGGCTGTACTGGTATTTGGATTGGGTTATAAATACGTTTAGTAGTATCAATAAAGAACACTTGTGGCTTAAGTTCCTGTTGATCTTTACTTTTACGCATCATAGGCCCACAGTTCAGTAGTTTCCTTTCACCCATAGTAGCTTGGAAAGCTTGATGAAAGTCACCAGATACAATAAGGTCAAACTGTGTACACCTCCTAAGTACCTCTTTTGAGGAAAGTGCATCTGGTAAATAGAAAGGTGGTACTCCTTCTGTGATGCATTTATGCATCAGTACTATATTAGTACCTTTATGTTTAACCTGGGGTATATCCCTTTCAAACCCCGCCCCATAAATGTACGTACCTTGATTACATATATAATCACCATCTAAGAGGTGTATGCACCCTGCCTTATGTAGCGCCATAAGTGGTGAACAATCAAGGTTCTCAGCGTGATTTAGGATATCGTGTTGCCCATGTACTACATAAGGCTTTTGGTCTGCTAGTTGTATGATATCAGTAACCTTATTAAACAGTTCCCAAGATATTCTAGTATGGTCGAATATATCACCAGCTATAAGTATCCTAGCAAACTCTAGGTTAGCTATATTAACAATCCATTTTAGTTTTTCACAACACGTATTTTCGTAGTTATCAATGCGATACCTAGGCCTAGATGAAGATATGTGTAAATCAGCGCATGCAATATATTTAGGCATTAGGAATCTCCACATCTGTACCACATTTAGGGCACTTCACTGTTTGTACTTCAGGAACGTAAGCGTCCTTAGCAACCTTGTACTTTTTAAGTAACACACGGTTATCCTTATGGAGTACCCTAAGTTGCACTTTTAATGGCTTAATAACTTGTACAGCTCTTTTAATAGTTAGTAGTCTGTCAAGTTGTGCTTGTACGGTGCGAACCTCATGCAGTAGCGGGAAAAGCTCAACACCTGTTTGTATTTTACCCTGAACTTCTTTAGCTACGGTCACCAAATTACGCAGGGCGGCAAGCCTACCTTGATCTTTCCATGCGGCCCGTAATGAAGTAGTCAATTTTTTTAGTTCAGGTAGTGCTGATATGTCAGGCATCGCCAGGATGTCATTTTTGCATTGTGCGGTTACTTCAATAACTTTACGTAGTTCAGCATACTTTATTTTATGTGCGCTTAAATCATCATTTAGGGCCTTTAAAGCGAGGTATCCTTTTTGGGCTTCAGGTATATCCTTAAGTACATTTAGTTTATTCTCACAAGAAGATATATTTAAAGCAAGGGCGTTCATTGTTGTATGAACCCCTTTGCGTTTTTGCTTAATTAATTTTAGCATCTGAATAGGTGCTTCTAGGTCAACTAACTCAGACAGTTTAGTTGCCACCTTACCAGGGCTTTGATCCAAAAGGAAAATGGAAGTGTGCTGGGATTGAATATTATCAGGGCCTAGGTTTAATTCATCTAGGATCTTGTCAGGCACCCCAAGGGTAAGCACTGCTAAATGTCCTTCCGTACCTTCAATGAGGTACCCATTAAGGTCATTGTTACGAACCCTTGTGACAGTATCAATGCGCACAGAACACTCCTTAGCCCCATTATGTATAAATGCGGTACCTTTTGGAGTGTTATGACGTATCCACCTAACAGCACGTTCTATACTACTTTTACCAGCTTGTGACTTACCAGTAATAGCAGTAATCCCTTTAGGAGCTACTTCTATAAGGGTATTAGTGTGTCCCTGAAAACCTTTGATTTCGAGCTCTTTCATAATGCATCCACTATGACTGCTATTAAGGCTAATATGCAAGCAACAACTAGGAACGCTACAGCAATAGCCGCAGGGGCCCAAATAGGTGCTGTTACCCACCACCAGGACCAAGTAACAAACCCTGTTAATTTTAAGAATATAAGCATTAGCAATAACGGCCCAGCAATGCCAGAACTTCGTTGAACTATAATTGTTTTACTCATTAGTACTCCTGTAAGGTTTACGGTGATAGGGTGCCTACTTCTCAACTGAGAACTTTTAGGTACCCTCTATATCAAAGGTTAGTTACGTGTTTACTATAGAGGGACTAACAACTCCCCTTAAGGTTGCTGTTTTACACACTAGGTACAAATGCATCATGCAACACCTATACCCTCATAAATATGAGTGGCTTTCTTGATAGGTGACAGCTCCCCACTTTAAGCTATTGAATAGCCACGTTAAGGGCCTAGTGTACTTCCGTACTACCGATTCAACAAATCTTTAAGCGTGTCAGCTTCACTCCTATCCTCTCGCACCTCAATGTACCTAGGCAAGTACAGAGAGTGCAATTCTTTGCTTTTGCTTTTAATAACGGATTCGTACTCAACATCAATTATTTTACCGATCATTTCATCCATATCCCATGCACGCTCAAAGTCAGACATGCCAGATACGTTTACTTCACATAACCCACATTCAGTACGGCATACTAAGGAACCTACCATACCAGAATACTTGCCGTTACCTTCGTTCCAGCCAATGATACGTAGTGAAGCGTCAGATACGTTTTTCATTTTGATTTGGTCAGGTGAAGTATGATCTTTCCACTGACCTCTCCTGTTTTTAAGTATAGCCCCTTCCTTACCTTCCTTACGCATTTTAGTGTAGAATTTTTGCGCTTCTTCAAGGCTGTGTACAAGGTGTGATTCAATCACATTGAAACGTACATCACTTAAGTCCTGCATGAACTCATGCACCTCTTCTAAACGTTTACTGTACGTCATACGGCAATGACCACCCCATAGGTCAGCCCTAGGCATGCCATCCCACATACTAAACACAACCCTGTCAGCTAGGGTTTGATCTGCTGTACCGTACATACAGGAGTTCATTATTCCATTACCTTTTTGGCGGCTCATTAAGGTGCCATCTTCTTCGAGTACCCGGAACTCACCAGTCCAAGCAGTGTTTTCCCAGTAGGGATTAGCACTTACGCAATCAAGGACAAGTTGTTTAAGCTTGTTGAGTTGTTTGACCTGCTTACCATCCCTTGTATAGAATATAACTTCATTGCCTTTGATAATGTCCATCGTGGCAAACATTCCATCAGCTTTTTCCTGGATATAAGCTCCATTAGAAAAGTTAATGTTATCGATTTTCTTGTCAGTATGGCACCGTTGATAAGGCACCCAAAAGATCGTGTTTGGCCTAGCAGAGTTAATGGCCTTGCGTGAACACCCACATCGGAGGTCTTTGATACAGATTCTTCTGATGACTTCGTAGGTTTCAGGGTCAACTGAAGCAATGGCATACAGGGCTTGCTTTTCAGAGGACCTAACTCCACTTTGGTTATCAAGTTTATCAAGGTACTCAAAGATTTCTTGGGTACTTTCACATGCTTTGAATGGTTTTTGCGGATTATATTCTGGAAATTGCTTGACTTTAAAAGTCTTAGAGGTATCAAGGGCATATTGTATTACCTTAAGGAATAATGGGTCTTTCAAGTACTCTTTGAGCTTAACCCCTTTTTGAAGTGTACTACCAATACTAGCTAACGTTTCTAACTGGTCATGTACTGATTTTAATGATGCTCCCACACTGCCTCCTATGCTACAAGCCTAAGGCTTGCTTTTAATTCACCACCGTACATATTTTGCATGTCCTGCTCGTGCATCATACGCTTGCGTATTTGTTCTTGATTAGGTTCTTGTTTCTTCAAAGCGAACTCAAGGATTTCATCCATACTAGCTTCTTTAAGGAGTATGTCCTTAACAGCAGGCCCACCAATAGTTCTGAAGTGGGCCATATCATTGAGGTCGCGCATCTGTTTTACCGTGCTGTAGGACATATAACCATCAATAGGCATGAATGATGACTCCTCTGACCCTTGTATGACAATATTCCGTGCTATGTCGATACTCATGGGATGCCGCATACCCCTCTCGTACTCATGAGGGGATTGTCCTGGATACTGGTACACCCAATCCTGAACACTTGTAACCCCCTGGACCCCACATCGACTATGACGCAGTGCGATACGCATCCTACGTCGCATGACATCCTGTTCAGCGGATAACTCCCAGCCATTGCGTTGAAGTCTATACGTATCGGTTTCCCAGCCTAGCCATTCTAGCCTTATTGGGATACCTTTTATGTGCTCATATCCGTATGACATTATTACAGTGTTTCCATATCAATTTTAAGCTCAAGATCCACAAGCTCACGCTCTGCATTAGAGAGCATCTTTTTCATTTTAGCAACTTCCTGGAGTTTGGCTTTGTACTGCATTTTGAACTGTTTGAACTGTTCCTCATTAACTTCTTTGGTAGCCTCATTAATGATTTGTTCTTTCATGGAAAGGCCGATTTTACGGATTTTGTCAGACATCTTAATACTCCTTATTAATATTGATTAGTTTAATTCTCCAAGGGAAGTACGATTTTCTTTTCATTTGGCTACGCAATTTAATTCTCATTTTTTCAACTTCTTCACGGAATGTTTCATACTCAAGTTCTTTCAGGGCTTGCTTTTTATGCTTTCCAAATCCATGTCAATCATTTACTTCCCTTTAATGTTAATTGTTCAGTACATATACTAGCATATATAGCAAACAATGTCAAGCATTTATGACATTAGTTACCAGTCTACGTAGTCCTCAATAGCACCTTCCTCATTTGGGTATATGATATCGTAAACTTTCTTATATAACCACTCAGTTAAGTACGCCCTAGTTTCAGTGTTTTCCATACTGATGGGTATACCTGTACAGTCCAGTAACTCGTCAACCATATGGATGCACTCATGTATTATTATAGTGCTCCATGGTTTGCTTATTACCATTACTAGTACGGATTGATCACATATCTTTAGTGGTAAGTTCCAAACTGTACCATCATTGCGTTCCCAGCAACCCAGAAACCAGTCTACCCCAGTTGGTGCGATGATAGCAGGATTTCCAAAAGCAAAACTATCTAGCTGTTCCTTTGTGTGAATGATATATACTACGGACTCACCCAACCATTCTACTTCAATGGAGGGAATAGGTATGTTTTCATTAATGAAAACCCTGCCAGCATCGTAGGTAGGTGCCATTAGCCCACACTCCTACAAATGTTATCAAACATTCCTGGGTACATCTCCTTGAATGTATCAAGTACTGGATTCATTGCTTCAAGCATACTAGGCTCTACAGCTGTATTGTATGTGCGCATAGCAAATATATGCTCCCATTGTTTTAAACTACAGTACACAATTATTTCGGTTTTGCAACTGTTTGGTAGTACAGTTCTTGCAGCCTGCGCACTAAATCCTAACTGTAGTAGTTTCAGGTACCGTGCTTCTGTATCCCGCATACACCTATCCCACAGAGTGTACCCTTCAGTACCTTTTTCAAAGAACGCAGTAGGGGCAATGAACGTAACTTGCCCACCGAACTTGTCTTTGTCATACGCACAATACCGTTGAGATTCTTGGAGGTACGTGACAGGACGGTGCCGGACTATCTCGTGTGTTACTGCTCTATTAGTAATGAACTTTACCCCTTGGAACGTGTGTCGTTTTATTAATTCTTTAGGTACTTCAGTAATGATTGTTGGAGCTGGCACCCCTGGAATTGTGTGCTGGTGTATTTCACCAAGATCCCCGAATAAGGTAGGTTGCGCATCCCATAATGTATGTTTTACTACCATTGAGAACATGCTGCCCCCTTGTACTTTAATCCATTCCCTCCAAGCACGTACTGTGCCTGTGCAGTACGTACCCTCTGGTAGTTTATCATACACTAAGTACTTAGAGTTCGTTAAATCAGTCACGAATCCTGCATGTATGTATGGGAACATTAAAGTAATAGTACGCATTTCAAGGCAAGAATTATGTGCGCTTTTTATAATACCAAGTACAAATTTACTCTCATCTTCCGCTGGTGGGGACCTATAGCAGATACGAGCACGCTTACCTATATCATCTACTAGACTATCTGAGTCTTTCAGTATTTCAAACGATTGTGGTACTACTAACATAGGACTTCTCCTTGCGGGTGTTGACACGCCAACATCCCACCACTTTTTAATCTTCCATGAGTTTTGCTAATATCCTCATGATCTTCTTTTTCATAACAGTTCATTCCTGCTTCAATAGGCCAAGGCGTATCTTCCCGCATTGCTACTATATCTAGACACTGCACGTACTTAGCGCACGTAGTACACTCTTCAGGACGTGTAGGACGCTCCCTAGTGTACTGACGTTTGGTAGCACCTAACCCAGTATGAACTAGCCTATTAGACGCCCTGAGATGATTACTGGCATCTAAGCGGCTACATTCAGGCGAGCAGTACATTTGAGGCCCTTTCTTTGGATCCCATGGGAACGTATTGTTACATAGTTTGAACCTACATGTACGGGTTTTTGCTTCTTCAGTTCTGAGTCGTTTATACTCGGCGTTTTTGCAATTATTGCAACAGAACTCTTTAGTGCTGTTAGCTGGATTGTCGCAGTACTTGTACCCACAGGTAGTATCCATGACACTTAAGTCCATCATTTCATCTACCCAAGCCCAAAAGTCAGGTGTTGAATTTATCCTTGAGTACATACAGCTATAAGATACATGTACTTTTGCAGCCCAATCCTTTATACACAAGGTACTCCCCACTAGGGAAGGGTGCGAACCTGGGTAAGTATAATAACGTATCTTACTCATGGGCGTGCTCCAAATATATAACTTCTGCTTCCCTAAACAGCTCTTGAGCAAGTGCCATTTGATCTCCCCAGCGTTCAACCATTTTAGGGGATGGTGCGTAACAAACAACCTTCTCTATACCGCACTGTATGATTTGAACCGCACACCTGACACAAGGTGGAGCCGTTACGTACAGGGTACTTCCAGGCAACTTGTCCGAATCCGCAAATAATATAGCATTAATTTCACTATGGATAGTCCTATTGAGTTTACTATCCCTATCCTCGTATAATACCTTGGAGTCCAGTACCTTCCGTGGGAACCCGTTAAACCCGACTGATAGTACCCTGTTTTTATCATCAGCAATAACAGACCCTACTTGTGTAGAAGGGTCTTTCGACCAAGTTGCTACTAGGGCCGCAAGTTGTAAAAATCTATTACTCCACTTAATCATGTGTTTTCCTTAATGTGTTTTACATAGTAGTTTCTAAACATACCAGAGTGATATACGTAATATTACAAAGGATTAGATATCTATTTTTTTGTTCGTTAATGACACGCTGAACGTAACCCCATTCAGTGCTAGGGTACAATCTTCCCTACTAGTGAACTCGTCGAACCACTGGTTACCAAGGATGATTCCGAACTTTGTGCGTTGAATTTTCTCAACTACCGCCCTGTTCTGTGCAGTAACGGTTTTGATTTGTGCATCAAGCCACTCAGCATCTTTACCTTTGGCTGCATTCAGGGCACTAACAAGTAAAGATTCACTAGGAGTAAGTTTTTTACCTCCTTTAAGCTTATCCACAACATCTTTTACAGCAGGGATAGTACTGTACCCTTTGATACTGATTTTGAATTCCTTTGAGAAATAGTAGTCAGTGCTTGATACCTTCTCTACAGGTGGGCTAAAGCCACGGTCTGTAACACCCAGTGATTTAAGGTACTCCACTTGTTCCGCTGTAAGCCCATCTACCCCTTTGGTACTGTCAGTGTCAG
>Ga0100403_1001627_pt1 | contig 19685 bp, 17 predicted proteins | sample CryGeymet201501t_FD_83663 | JGI IMG/M metagenome (GOLD analysis project Ga0100403, IMG submission 83663) | Groundwater microbial communities from Crystal Geyser aquifers in Utah, USA - Crystal Geyser metaG 2015-01t | ecosystem: Environmental > Aquatic > Deep subsurface > Groundwater | place...
CATAAGTACAAAAAACCCTATTAGAAATAAGATAGTTAATACTATAATTACTATTGCAACTGTAAAAGATTTAAGCACTTCTTTGAATGAATATTTCATAATTATTTAAATTAATTTTTAAAAAGTAAACAAACGTTAGTAGGCTATAAAAACAATAATTAATACTATTGCACCTCGCCATTTCACATATACACATTATAGGCTGTTTGTGATGTTGGCAATAAAAAAAAAGAGAGCGCACTAATGCACGCCCTCTAATTCCTCAACGTTTATTCCTCGATTTTTGCACCTCGTCTTCTGCGTGAGGCTTTAGTTTCGGGAGCGGTTTTGTTTTCGATAGCCCGTTCCGCCTCGTCTATGACCTCTTTAGGCACAGGTTGAGGTTCAGTTTGCGTCCTGTTATCAATAAGAACGGTATTGAACACGCTCTTATTAATAGCTTCGTCATGATAAGCCTCTGCTCTATATGACGATTCGCAGGCACTTAACGCAAAGGGAGAGTTCAAATCCACAACGAAACTATCACGCTTGCGCGCGACTTCGCTACCAACTCGAACTTTACCAAACAAAGGATGCGCCTTGTCGGTAAGAGCTGGATGCCCATCCTCGATTACGTAAGTAGAACCCGCTGCATGGAACTCCCAATTGCCCGTCAAGTAGCCGCCAACAAATACCCGTTTCGCACGAGAGATTGCAGGATGCGCGTCAGTTTTAATTTCTGACGGAGACGCTGCGCCGACCAAATGACCCGAATTGTGCAGGTCTTGTGCAAACGCATTTAAAGAACGTGGTATTTCAGTTCCGTCATTTAAAACGACGATAACGAAATACTTGCCGGTCTCGTTGGCTCTCAACGACCGAATTTGCGCAATTTGTGCTTTTTTTAATGTACTCATTTTGTAGAATTTAGAGTGTTAAACAAAAAATACTGAAAAAACAATGGCAGGGTATTACCGAGCCGAAATTACAAACGGGTAAGTAAAGGGGATGGTGCAGTCTTTTACAAACTTATAGGTTTTTTCTATATCATATATTTTTTTTATATATCTTTACAAAAACAATTACATGGAAGCACATATAATCTTTAAAAAAACTATTGATAATTTTAAATCTAATAATTTTGAATTAAAATATGACATTTTTAAAAAATTACAAAAAATTGAAGAAGGGGGTAAAAAATTTCAATTTTATATAGGGGGGATAAATATTTATGTAGAGTTAAAGGGGGATGAATTTAAAGATAATAATATATTAAGTATTTATACTAATAGTTTTAAAATTCCTTTTAAAATTTATATAGACAAAAATTATAAAAAACACATTATTGAAAATTGCATTTTTGATATTTTAAAAGCAATTTTTAAATCTCAAATAAATATTATTGTAGAAAAAAAAATTAAAAAAGAAAATGCTATTTTATAATTATGAATCCAAAAAAAGAATTATATTTAAAAACTGTTCATAGAAATTTAAAAGATAAATACCCCGAAATTGAATTATCATTAGAAGAATTACATGATATTATTGATAGTCAATATACAGGAGGTATTGAATGTATTGTTAGAGGATTACCATTTAGATTTCCTAATTTTGGTTCTTTTCAAGTTAGTGATAAAGATAAATTAAAAGAAGGTAGAAAAAAAATAAGAGAAAAATTAAAAAAAATTGAAGAAAAAGAAAAAGAATTTAAAAAATTAAATAAAGAATTTGAAAAACAAAAAGAATTTGTAAAAATTACTAAAATACAAGAAAGGTTAATTAATAATTATAAGAGTAGTTCTGAAAAAAGAAATAGTATTAAAATTACTACTGTACAAGATTTAAAAAGTTTTGATAAAATTGATAACATTAAAACCAAATATGATAAATTAAATTTAAATGAAACAAAATGATATTGATTTATTAATAATTAAAGATAATCAAATTGTCGTAAATAAAATAGAATTATTTAAATTACCTTCTTTTTCTACTTTAGTTAAAAAAGTTAAAATAACAGATAAAGACCCTTTTGGTAATAGAAAAGATATTTTATGGAAAGAATTAATGTACATTCATATTGTTGCTTCTCCTTATTCTTTATATGTTGATTTAAAATTAGAAAATAGAAAATTAAAAGCTTTTAAAGTTGCTAAATTACCAGAAAATTGGATTGAAAGCAAAATAATAAAAGAATGTATTGAAGAATATAATAAATATATTGAATTAAGTAGTGTTCATAATAGTTATTTAAATGCTTCCAGAGCTTTATACAGTACAGGAGAAGATATAAAATATTTTAATGGATTGCGTGATTTTTACAGAGAAGAATTAATTGCCTTAAAAGAAAGGTTAGAAAGTGCAAATAATGAAGATGAATTAAATGATATTAAAAATAAAATTTCTATTAGTACAAATAATCTTTTAGATTTAAATAATGCAATTATTAAATTAACTGATAGCGTAAATAAACAATACGAAAATATGGAAACTTTGTATGATAAGATACAAAAAGAAAAACAAGAATCTAAAAATTTATATGGAGGTGGAAGAATTAGCAAACGAGAAATTTAATTTAATTAAGTTAATAGGAATTGGGGAAGAAAATGGAAAAAGTTTTTTGTACCCAATCGCTATTAATTTACAGGAAACACAAATACAAATGGTTCAAGGAACTTCGGACGGTTTTTCCATTTTATATTTAAGGGGAAGTTGTATTAAGATTGCTTTATCTTTTATTGATTTATTAGATTTATTAAAAGCTAAAGGATATGATATACATGAAGATTTTAAATATTTGTATGATTATTATAAAAATGAATTTTTTAAAAATTTAGATAATGGAGAAAATCAAACAACCTAAAATTTATTTTAAAGAAGAAGGACATATATATTATGATGATAATAATGAACGTTATGAAAGTGTAACTACTTTTATAAGTAATTTTTTTAATTCTTTTAATTCAGAGTATTGGTCTGCATATACTGCTTTAAAAAATTTAGGATATTTTGTTAAACCTGATGAAAAAAATAATATTATTAAAATTAATAATGTTGATTATAATGTAAAAAATATTATTAATAGTGAATATATTAAAAAAGAAATAAAAAAAGCTAAAGAAGAATGGTTACAAAAAAATATTAACGGGTGTGAAAGAGGAAATAAAATACATATATTTTTTCAAAATACTGTAAATAAAAGTAAAGAAGATTTAAAAGGAATATCTAATAATTTAGTTGTTCCTTTTTATTATTCTACTTTTACTGATACATATTCTTTAAACTACAATAAAAAAGAATTAGAAAATTTAAGATTAATTAGTGAAGTTTTATATCAAGATGTAATAAAACATATTAATATGGGTTATTATGCTTTTGCTGAAAAAATTGTGTATTCATCAATATTTAAAAAAGCAGGACAAATAGATTTATTGTTTATTAAAGATAAATTTTTTAAAATAAAAGATTACAAAACAAATAATAAAAATATAGATTTTTTTGCGGGTTATTATAAAAAATTTAATGTTAATGGTGAGTGGGTAAAATCTAATGAATTTATTAGAACTTTTGAAAAATTTAAAAAACCTATTGAAAATTTAGAAAATTGTTTAGGTATTAAATATTCTTTACAATTAAGTATGTACGCTTATATGATGGAATTATGGGGTTATAAATTAGAAAATAATGATGGTTTAAGTATTCATCATATTAGAGATAATTATGAACCTTGTATTATTCCTGTAAAATATTTAAAAAAAGAAATTATAAAAATGTTAAACTATGGGAACAAATAATTTAATTGAAGTTGATAAAAAAATTATACAAATTGATAATTCAATATCTGAAATTTTAAATAGAAATTTACAAAATATGTATCAAAATTTTGATACTATTAAAACCATACGAGAAGAAATATTAATAGAAGTAAAAAGAATTTTAAATAATAAACCTTTAAATAATGGAATCAAAGAAAATAAAGATAATTTTCGTTGAAATTGATAATTGTCTTATTTCTACAAAATCGGGTAGAAAATATCCATTACATTCAGAAGATTGGATGATAAATTTTAAAATTATTGATTTATTAAATAAATTACAAAAACAATCTGATAAAGATATTAAAATTATTTTATGTGAAGATGGTAGAAAATTATTAAAAGGTTTTTATACTCAAAAAAGCATTTATAATAAAGTTAATATTATTTGTAAAAAAGTAGAATTATTAACAAATAGAAAAAAAAATACTGTTTGTTATAATATTGATATTAGAAATGAAAAATATTATCAAATACCAAATACAGGTTCTATATTAGAAGATTTATTAGAATATGAATTAAATCCTAAAGATTGTTTATTTATTGTTGGAAGTTTTGATTTTATTGAATTGTCAAAAAATTGTAATATTAATTATATTATTTTATAGTGCATATTAATTATAAATCTTTTGAAATTGCTAGTAGATTTACTAAAGAAGAACTATTAGAATTACCTATTAGAAATGATTTACCTATTATTAAAAATGCTTTTAATTTAGTGAATAGCATTGATGGGTCAGAATTATTTCAACTAATTGATTTTGTGTTTGTAAATACAGAATTATTTTCTGAACGAGCTTTATATTTTAAAAAAAATAATTGTTACACGAAACTTCATCCTTTGTATGATGAAGATGAATATGATGCTTTTTGGGATGAAGAAGAAAAACGTAGAAAGGAAGGTTTGGTAAGACCTTGTGCATTAGAACAAGATACAATTACTGGAAAGTATCAAATTAGAAATTTACACATAACTGGATTACATTATGGTTACTTAAATTATGCTAAAATTAAAAGAATTGATGAAAAATCTTTAAATAATTTATCTAATATTATATCAAGCGATAAGTTTACGGGCAAACTAAAAATGGAAAGTAAAATTACTGATTTTCCACAATTTTTTGATACTGATTATTATTACTGGAAAAGCTTAGAATTATCTATTTCAAGGGGAGAGCATAGTGTAAATGGTAAAGCTAGACGTAAAGGATTTTCATATAAAAATGGTTGGTTAGCTGCTGATAGAGCAGACAGACTTAAAAATTCTACTACAATATTAGGTGCTTTTGAAAGTGATAGTTTATACCCAGAGGGTACTATGACAATGGCTGATAATTATTTACAAGATTTAAGTAAACATACAGCTTGGGCTAAACGTAGATTAATTGATAGAAAAGATTTTATTAAATTTGGTTATAAATTTAATGATGGTACAGGAGCTGAATATGGTTATAAAAGTAAAATTATTGCTAAATCATTTGCTCCTAATAATGCAGGTGCAGCCAGAGGTAAAGATGGTGATGTTGTTTTATTAGAAGAAAGTGGTAAAAATAAATTATTATTACAAGTATTAAGTTCCACATTACCTACTTTAGGTGCAGGTGTTTTTACTACTGGTTTATGTGTTGTTTTTGGAACTGGAGGAGGTGATGAAAATTTATGGAGTGGATTTGAAACTTTAATGTTTAATCCTAGTTCTTTTAATTTTACTTCTTTTAATAATATATGGGATGAAAATACGGATGGTACTGAATGTGGGTTTTTTATTCCTAGTTACGCAGGTAAAGAAGGATTTATAGATAAATGGGGAAATAGTAATGTAAGAGGGGCTATCGAGTATGAAGAAAAAATAAGGGCTAAAAAGAAAAAATCAAATGATACAAATGCTTATTTAGAGTATTGTATGGAAGAACCCTTTAATCCTTCCGAAGCTTTTAGAAGAAGTTTAAATAAATTTTTTAATACAAAATTATTAGAAGAACAGTTAAAAGAATTACAAACTAATGAAGATTTAAAAAATATTGCTAGACATGGGTATTTTAAAAATACTTCTGATGGTATTAAGTTTATAGATTATTTATTTGAAAACGATAAAAGAGAACAAAATCATCCAATTTTAGAATTTCCTTTAAAAAAAGGAACAAATCCTAAAGGTTGTTTTACTATGTGGTTTAATCCATACAGAGATAAAAATACAGGGTTAATACCTGATAATCTTTATTATTTATGGGTTGACCCTTTTAATGTTGAAAAAGATTTAAAAACAATTGATGGTAGAAGTTCATTAGGTTGTATATATGTTTATGAACGTTCAAATAGTTTTTCTTCTACTAATGGAGATATTTTAGTAGGTAAATATTTAGGTAGAACAGCAACTTTAGACGAGTTTAATGATATGTTATTTATGATTGCTGATTATTATAATGCAAAAATATTAGCAGAAACTGGTGGAGATATTTATGGTTACGCTAAAAGAAATAAAAAAATTCATCAATTAATGGATGAACCCACAAATCAAAAAAATGAAAATGTTATGAGAATAACTAAAATGAAAAATAAATTAATTACTATGACAACTGATAAGAAATTAGATGGTGTTATATATTTAAACGATTGGTTAAACAAAATTAGAAGAAGAGAAAATGATGGTAAAGAAATAAGAACTATAAATTATATATTTGACATTAGATTAATAAAAGAATTATTAAAATTTGATTTAAAAAATAATTTTGATAGTGTTTCTTCTTGTATTTTAGGGCAATTCGTAATTAAAGAATTAGTTGATAAAATTTATAAAATGAATACAATTTCAAGAATTTCAGTATTTGATAGAGAATGGTTTTAAAATATAAAAAATGTCATTTTTTCCAACACAAAAATTAACATGGGCTGAAAAGCTTAAAAGAGAACAACCAACACAAAGAAATAATTTAGAACAATCTGTTGATTATTTTATTGACGAATCAAGATGGGAGTACGAAGATGAAGAATTATTAAAATTATCAAATTTTGCTGATGGCGATGTTGTTGATGAACAACACTATGAATTTGTTTTAAATCCTTATAATACTACTATTGATAAGTATAAAAGATTTGGAGCAAAATTACGAATGTATAATATCATTAGACCTGTTGTAGAGTTATATGTAGGGGAATATGGAAAAAGATTTAAAAATGTTCAAGTTTTAGATGTTAATCCAGATGATGAAAATAGATATAAAGAAGGATTAAAACAACTAGTTGAACAACATTTAGTTTCTGAATTAAATAATAAATTATTACAAAATAATATTGATACTGGAAAAGAATCAAAAGAAGATGCCCCTTTAGAAGAAAAAGTTGAAGAATATAATAAATCTTTTGATTCTACTAGAGTTATTACAGGGCAAGAAGTTTTGGATTATATTAGATTTGACCAAGACACAGTAGATAAATATACTGATGCTTATAAAAATTTTATTGTGTATGGTAGAACATTTACTTATAAAAACATATTTCATGATGACGTTGGTTTAGAAGTTGTTCCCGTTTGGGAAATGAGATTTCCTAAAAATTTAAAAAGTAATTTTATTGAAGATGCTTCTTATGTTACAAGACGGCAAATAATGCAACCAAATGAAATATTAGATTTATTTAAAGATAAATTAAGTGATGATACTTTAACATGGTTAGATGAACAAAGTAATACAGAATTTAGTAATACAAATGCGTCTTATACAAGAGTAAATACATATTGGGTTTCTGATAAAGATGATTATAGAAGATATTCTTTATACAGAGAAGCAGAGGGTGTTCCTGTATATCATTGTCAATTTAGAAGTTGGGAAAAAATTGGTATTTTAATTTACTTGCATCCTATTTACGGGGAAATGGAAATGGAAGTTGATGATACTTACAAATTAAATAAAGAATTTGGAGATATTTCTATTAATTGGGTTTGGCAATCTGTTATAATAGAAGGATGGAGAATTGAAGATAAACAATATATTGATGTAAGAAAATTACCTTATAATAGAGCTGAATTAAATAATAGTTCTGAACAAAAATTAAGTTATAATGGTAGAGTATTAAGAACAACTGATGGTGAAATTACAAGTTTAGTAAAAGTTGGTATCAATTATCAAATTTTATATAATATTGTGCATTATCAAATGGAAAAAACCATTAATAAAAATCAAAGTAAAATTACTGTAATGCCACAGGGATTAATTCCAAAAGGAATTAATGGATGGGATGAAGAAAAGTTTTTATATTTTACTCATGCACACGATTTAATGGTTATTGATGAAACGTCAGATACCGCTAATTTAGCTTTACAAGGTTTAAAAATTTTAGATAAAAGTTTAAGTAATTATATAAATGAATTATATAATATTATGAATCAATTAAAAACTGAATGGTGGGAAAATATAGGAATGAACAGGCAAAGATTTGGTGATATAAAAGCAAGTGATGGTAAAGGCGTAAGTGAACAGGCTATTGTTAGAAGTGCTGTTATTAGTGAAGAATTAAATAGAAAATTTGAAAAATTTGAAGAAAAAGATTATGCTGGTTTATTAGATTTATCTAAAATAGCATATATTAAAGGAAAAAAAGCTAAATATATAAACAGTAATGATAGAGAAGCTTTTTTAAAATTAAATACAGATAATGCTATTTATTTAGCAGAAACTAATTTTAGTGTTTTTGTTAGAAATTCATCTAAAGAAAATGAAAAAAACCAATTAATGAAACAGTATGCTTTTGCAATGGCTCAAAATTCTGGAAAAGCTATGAAATGGTTAGAATTAATTGATTCTGAAAATACCGTTAAAACAAAAGAAGTTTTAAGAAAAATAGAATTTGAAGAAGATTTACAACAACAACAAAATTTTGAACAAGAACAAGAAACTAAAAAATATATTCAAGATTCTCAAACAAAAATAAAACAAGAAGAAAATGAAACTGAAAAATATAAAGCTGATAAAAGTTATCAAGCTATTGTAGATGCTGCTACAATTAGAAGTGAAAATAATGATACTTCTAATGATTATTATTCAGATGATGGCATAGAATTAAAAAGAGATATGAATGAACATAGAAAAGAAATTGACAATAAAAATATAAAAATACAACAAGAAAAATTAAATTTACAAAATAAACAAAATTTACAAAAACAAAAAGAAAGTAATTAAATTAATAATATTAGTATAAAATAATAATAATTAAAACTTAATAAAATGGATTTAGGTATAACGTTAGATACTGTTCTTGGTACTGGGGAAAATTTAGATAGAAAACCTACCGAAGAACAATTAAAACAAGAAGAATTAAAAAATCAAGAAGAACAAAAACAACAAAATGGTGCTGACGGTGTTGGTAGTGCTGATGATACTGATGATGCTGATGATGCTGATAGTAATATTACAAATTCTAATATAAAATATAAAGATTTATTTTTTGGTACTGATTCAGAAGAAAAACAAAAAATAAAACAAGAAATTTTAACAGAGTTTGAAAATGCTTCTTTTGATGATGCGGGTAATATTATAGATGATGAAAATAATATTTTAGTTTCAAAAGAAGAATTACAAAAAGAATTTGATAAAACAGAGGAAACTTCTATTGTAAATGAAGTTTCAAAAACATTAGGTTATGAAATTAAAAATGAAAATGGAGAATTAAAAACATATTCAAATAATTCTAAAGGAATTTCAGAATATGTTTCAGATGTTTTAAATATAAAAGTAAAAGAAGAAATTGATAATTTTTTAAGTTCTAATCCAACTTTAGAAGCTATTTCTAAACATTTATTGTCTGGTAAAACACTAGAAGAATTTAAAGAGCCAAAAGATTATAAATCTCTTAAAAATTCTGAAATTTCAACAGAAGAAAAATTACAAATTATTCGAGAATCTTTGAAAAGTCAAAATTTTTCAGATGAAAGAATAAAAAGAAATTTAAAACTGATTGAAGGTTCAAATATGGTTGATGAAGAATATTCAGATGCCATAGACAGTTTAATTGAAAATGAAGAATCAATTAAACAACAAAGAGAACAAGATTATAATGTTAAAATTGTAGAACAAGAAAAAGAAACTGAAAAAATTTTAAATGACGTTAAAGATAAAATTACTAAAGGTAATATCAATAATGTTCAATTATCTGAAAAAGATAAAAAAGAATTTTTTGAGTATGTTGCAAAGCCAGTTAATAATGGTATGACAAAAGCTTTCTTAGATAAACAATCTATGACATTAGAAGATGAATTGTTTTTTGCATTTCTTAAATTTAAAAATTTAAATTTAAGCGATTTAGTTAAAGCCCAAAGTAAAAATGACTATGCTCAAAAAATAAAAGGAATAGCTGAAAAAATGCAAAAAAATAGAACATTAGGAAATTCTCAAAAAAGTACAAATAGTAAAAAATCGTCTGGTGAAGTTGTATCTTTATCAGACTTATTATAAAAATTTTAAAATAAAATGGAACAAACTTTAGCCAATCAGAATCAGTCAAGGATTCTGAAACATGAAACATTTGATGGTAAAGGATTTACTAATAATAATTCCTTATCTCAAATGCGCTTAACTTCTTCTGACACATTAAATCCTGTTATTACGCATTTAATGGGAGAAGAAAGCAAAAAATTTCCTTTAACTTTTTTAACAGAAGGTCAAAAAGGAGGAATGAGATGGGAAGAAATACAGGACGTTGAGTATAAATGGCCCGTATTTACAAGGATAAAAGCATCTGATACAATTGTATCAACTGAATATACAGCAGCTTCGGAAGCAGGAAAAGGTGGTACGCCAGCTTTTGTAATTTTCAAATCTAATTGGTTGAAACAGCAACATTTGATTATTGCTCCTGATGGTACTATGTGCCGTATTCAAGGAAAACCTGAACCTATTGGAGGTGGTAAATATAAATATGCTTTATCTTTAATTAGAAGGAATAATAGCGAATATATTCCTTTTGAAATGTTGCAAGCAGGCGTTAGATGGAGTATGACTGGTGGCGCACCCGTTTCTGAAAGTCACTCTAGCGGAAATGAAAGCAATAAGCAAGCTCCGGGTTATTTGAAAAACCAAATTTCTATTTTGAGAAAATCTTATGAAATTGGTGGTAATGTTTCAAACAGAACTGTTGAATTTCAATTGAAAACTAAAACTGGTAAAACAACTAATTATTGGATGCCTTTTGAAGAATACCAACATGAAATGCAATTTAAAGAAGCCTGTGAAGAACATTTATGGTGGAGTAAATATAATAGGGATGAAAAAGGAAATATAACTACCATTGATGAAGTTACTAATTTTCCTATTCCTATGGGAGGAGGTATTGACGACCAAATTCCGCATAAAGATACTTATGGTATTTTAACAACTCAAAAACTTACAAGAACAGTTAGCGATGTTTTATATGGCGGTACTGATACTGGTAGAATGGACGTTGTATTATTTACAGGTATTGGCGGAGCAGAAGAATTTGATGCAGCTATTAAAAGAGATGCAAACGGTTCAGGTAGTTGGACTTTATTACAAGGTGATGTTGCAAGTAAATTTGTAGTAGGTCAGCCGGGAAGTCATGAATTAAGTTTTGGTGGTTATTTTAATAGATACGTACACGTTGACGGTCATATTGTTACCATTAAATTACTAAATTTATTGGATTTTGGCGGACGTGCTGATAATTCTCCAAGACATCCTATTAGTGGTAAACCATTAAGTTCTTATGAAATGTATTTTGTTGATATGAGCCAATATGATGGTGTTAAAAACGTACAAATGATTTCACAAAAAGGACGTTCTTTAATTAGAGGTATTGAACAAGGTATGACTTTATTAAAAGGCGACCATTATGGAGATTATTCTGGAAATGGTAAAAATTTAATGTTAGCAACCGACCAAGATAAAACTTCAATTCACTTTTTGAAAACTTTAGGTGTTTGTATTCGTAGAAATACCCATTGTTTTAAATTATCTTGTAACTTGTCTTAAAAATAAAAAGGGGGAGTTTAAAAAATTCCCCTTTTATTTTTTGTATAAATATAATAAATATAATATAAATATAATAAATATGGAAACCACAACCGCAGAAAAAAAATTAATTACTTATAAAGTAACAGAATCATTAAGTATTAGAGTAAAACCCACTTTTTATTTTCAGGGAAGCGACCCTTCAACACATAATGTAAAAATAGGTTCAAGTTTAAAAGGTTCAAATCCATTAAAAGGATTATCTTTTGAAGAAGAAATTAAATATCTCCCCGAAATAATTAATATTAGTCCTGATGATGTAGAATGGAGGAGAGCGGTTAGGGATTACTGGAATAATATTTCTGTTAAAATTCCAACTGACGAAGCTAGTGAAACAGCAGATAATTTAGGTAAAAAATTAAGTTTTACAATTTTATTTAAAAATGAGAAATTGTTTAACTTATATAACGAAGCTAAAGATTTTCAAGAAAAATCAAAAGTAGCAGAACAAGGGGAAATTATAGAAGGCGTACCTGATTATGTTTTATTTAAATATTGTTTAGTTTATAATAGAGTTGCTAATAAAGCAAGCGATATGAATAAATCGAATAATATTTGGTTTTATTTATACTCTAAAAATGTTGAAATTAAACAAAATCATATTAATTTACAATATAAATTAAAAGCAGGTAATAAATTTTCTGAAATTTTAACCGATGTTACAAAAATTGATGGTTTATTAAGGATGTTTAATATTAGCCCTTCTTTATATGATTCCATACAAGAAAAACATATTGCTTTACAATCCTTTGTAGATACCAAACCAAAAGAATTTTTAGCTTTTATAAATGATAGAAATTTAGAAATTAAATCTATATTATTTGAAGCAGTTGAAAAAGGGATTATTCACAATCCTAAAAATACAGATTCTTATTATTATGGCTCAAATAATGAAATAGTATTAGGACATACTATTGATGATGTTGTTTTAAAATTGGGTTCAGAAGAAAAAGAAAATAAAGAAATTTATAATACAATAAAAGCTAAATTAAAAATAATTTAAAAATGACTTCACAAGAAATTCATATTAATTTAGATTTAGAACTTCAAAAAATAAATTCTTTTAATACTCGTGAATTATATCCAGAAGAAAAAGATTATTTTTTAAATAAAGAAGTTTTAAAATATATTAACAGAAAATCTAATAAATCTTCTGATATAAAACAATTAGGATTTCAAGAAGTTATAAAAAGAGTTTTAGATATTGACGAATTATTAAAACATGAAAGTTTAAATATAGAAGAAAATGATGAAGGTAAATTTATTAATTTACCTTCTGATTTTTATTCTTTTATTTCTTCTCAGGTTAATATTGCAAAAGATTGTAATAAAGTATATAAAACTGAAATTAAAAAAATTAATTTTTTTATATTTGATAATAATATTGAAAATATTTTAAAATTAGAAAATTATTCTATACAAGTTTTTTTTAATAGTGGATTTTCTATAAAATTATTTGATTTAGTTGATTTGCCAAATAATTATATAAATACAAATTATAAAGTAGTACAACAAAAATTTTTACTATTAAAAGCAATTGAAATAATAATAAATAAAAATTTAAAACAAATTAATAAAAAAAGTAGTTTATATAAAGAATTTTATAATGGTAATTTATATTCTGATAAATTTATTTTTGAAACTTTAGAAGATGATATTAAAAATGTTGTTGTAAAACTTAATAGTTCTATATTTACATATTCTAAACAAGTTAAAAATTTAAAAACTTTTGTAGAATCTTTTAAACCTGTTAGTATAGATATTGCGAATCAAGAATATATATTTGATATGCTTAATTCTTCTTTATCTAAACCCTCATTTAATAGGGTTTTAGGGGAATTACAAAGAAATATTTTAAAACTTTATTTACCAAATGGTGCGATAGGTTCTAATCTTGAATTAAACTATATTTGTAAACCTGCAAAGATTGATTTAGGTTTGAATACGAATTTAAATATGAATGAAAATTCAGTAAATGAAATTATTACTAATACGGCTCAATATTTAAAAGCTGTATTATCAGATGAAAATTATAAATTATATTTAAATGAAAACATAATAAAAGAATAAATTACTAAAAATTATTAAAACTAAAAAAAATGAACAAACTTGGAATTTTAAAAAATGTAGCATACGCTGCCAAAAAAGGTGGAGGTGCTATTGCTGTTTTAAAAGACATTGGCAATTTGGATGTAGGTGCTATTGCATTATTTGCTAATGATACATTATTACCTGATATTGTAGCTACTCCTCCTGCTGATATTACTACTCCTTTGTTAGATGCAAAAAGTATATTAATTGCAATTGGTCGAAAAGATGGAAATACATTACTTGTAAATATTCCTAGAAAACAGATTAAAAATTTAGAAAAGATAAATTATAAAGCACCTGTTAAGCCTGTTTTTACCATTTCAAATTTAGGTTTAACTGATGCTTCAAAAGGAGAAATTGGTTTAGGTATTACCGATTCTACATATACTTCAAAATATATTGTAAGGCGTAATATTCAAGCTTTTTACAAATCCGCAAATGTTTCTGTTACTGTTGCTATTGATAAATTAATTGCTCAACTTAATGCAGATACTATGCTAAAAGTAGTAGCAAGTAAAACAGGGGTTACTCCTAATTTTAGTATTGTTATTTCTCCTGTTGAAGAAGATACAACAATAGAAATTACAAAACAAGAACTTTTAGAAGATGCGATAATTGCAGTAACAACTCCAATGGTTCATTCTGTAAATAAGGGAGAAGATATTTTACAATTAGAAAAAGATTATTCTGTTTACGAAGGAAATTCAAATAGTATTGATTATAATGATTTATGGTTTAAGAAAACATTTGACACAGATGTTGCAGTAAATTATGATGTAATTAGTATTATGTATGATGGTATTCATAATACAGCAACTTCTAATTACATTGCATCTGTAAATACATTTATGATTGCTTTACCAACTGGAGGTGCTATTGCAACTGTTTTATCCGCTATATTTGATTATGTTTTAGGAACTAAACAAGTAGCTATTGAATCAGGTACTGATACTGGAGCAGCTAATGATGGTGTTTAATAATTAATTTTTCTTATTTGATTTGTGCAAAAAGTACCTTTTATTTTTTTTTGTAAAAGGTACTTTTTTAAATTTATATTATGGCAATATTATATAATTTTTCAACAACGCAAGATATTTTTAAATTATCGGTTTTTGAACCTTTAACTTATAATTTATTTTTTGTAACTAATTCAAATGAAAAAATAGAAACAAAAGAAATAAATTCAGATATTGATTTATTTTTAACTGTTCAAAAAGATGGACAATATAAAGTAATACTATCTAATATTAATGAATCTGTTGAATTTATCTTTAATGTTATTAAATTTTTGCAATTAAGTATTATAGAAGATACATATTATGCAATTTGTAAAAATAGAATAAAAACACTATGTGAGGAATTTACAGAAAAAGTAGTACCTTTAGATGTAAAACAATCTATATATTTTCAAAGCATTTATACTAAATTATTAAGTTATCAAAGTTTATATACTGATATTTACAGCCAATCATTTAAACAAGGATTTTTAAGTTTTTTACAAGAAAGTATAAAAAAACAATCTGTAAATTTACAATTAAGATTAAATGATATTATTTCTTATGAATGTTTATATGGTATATCAGAATCTTCTAAAATTATAAAATTATTTAAAACTTATTTAGGATTATATTGGGCTTCTTCTTATTTTACTGAATTAAGATTAGCAAGTACAAATCAAGAATTAATAGATTTTATAAAAGAAAAATATAGATTTAATGAAATTTCTAATTGTTTGGAAGATTTTAATATTTCAAATTTTGATTCTTTAGAACAAGATTTTAATATTGAAATAGATGCAAATAATATTCCACCAACAATTTCAAATTTTGAAATATTTGTAAATGATGGCGTAATTAATAATGATATACTAACTTATACTTTAAATGCTAATATATTTTTAAAAGATTATTTTGATGCCGAAAATGACCAACCAAATAAAATTAAATTTCCTATTCTCCCTTTAAAGGGAAATTTAAAATTGGAAGATAATACTCCTATTACTTTAAATACAGAATATAGCATTGTTCAAATGAATAATGCAAAATATGTTTCTACTGTTTTAAATGCACAAGATAATTTTGATATTATAAATTTTCAAATAAGTGATAATAATACAAATTCTAAATTTTCAAATATGGCTTTTGTAAATGTAAATACAAGTGGTTATCAAAATCAACCTATTGCAGATGTTGGAGATTTAACTTTACAGATAAATAATAGAGTTGAATACATATTTAATTTGGCAGATTTTACTACTAATTTAACACCTCAATATTTAGACCCAGAAGGTGACCCATTAGATGCTATTATAATTGATAGTTTGCCTGCAAGTGGACAATTATTATTAAATAATAATCCTATTACTATAAACACAATTATAACAGCACAAAATTTGGTAGATGGTTTATTCAAATTTGTTGCTCCTGATGTAGATTCTGCAACAAATAATAATTTTAATTTTAGAGCCAGAGATACAGGTTCTATGATTTGGGTAGGATAATGGGAATAATAACTTTAAATACAAACCAAGCAATACAAGCCACAACAGTAGGTTTAAGTTTTGCAGATGATACAATAGATAAAACAATTGTAGATAAAAATTATATTGTAAATTTAAAAGCTACTATTGTAGCTAATTCTAGTATTATCTTATATGTATTTGAAAAAAGAATTAATGGTGGCAGTTGGAATATTTTAAATAATAGTATTACAAATATTTTTAATGATGTCGTTATAACTAGTTCAATTTATGAATATAGAGTTAAAGGTATTTTAGCAGATAATTCTGAAACTGTATTTTCAAATATTATTATATTAAATTATACTAATCAAGTTAATATAAAACCTATTGCTAAAATTGCTTCTGCTATTTTTCCAACTGGTACTGATGTTAATCTAGAAATTACAATAAATACAAATCAAATTTTTATTTTAGACGGTTCTTTTAGCGAAGATACAGATGGTACTATTATAGCTTATAATTGGGAAGTTATCGAAGAAGTACAAAATTCAAGTTATCAATTATTAAATGCAAACACAGCAATTGCAAATTTTATAACTTCTGATTTTGGTTCTTATGTTTTAAAATTAATCGTTACAGATAATAATTTAGAAACAGATGAAATATTGATAACTTTAAATGTTTTAAATATTTCAAATGCAAGTTTTACTAATTTTGTTATAACTGCAAATAATAATTGTGAAACAACTTTTGAAGGTGCTTATATTATTCCAGAAGGTACAACAGGACAAGTAACAGGAGAATTATTACAGGGTTTTGAAGGTTCATTTGCTTCTTTTCCTAGTGGAATTTCAAATAATATTTTAAGTGGTAAATATCCATATAAAATAATTTTAGGTAATAGTGGGATAGCTTTAACACCATCTACGTATATAATTGCTATTAATTTAAGTAACGGAAAAACAAAATCTTTAACTTTACAAAGAACACCATCAAATAGTCCAAATTGGGATTCTGCACCTTGTTAATAAAATAAAATAAAATGGCAATAATTAATTTACAACATAGTGAAATATCAGACCAAGATAATTTATTTATTACAGTAATTACAACTGCAATAGATGTAGAAAGTTTAGTTGTTTGGTTAAATGGACAAAATCCAGCTATTGAAATAAAACCTAAACAAATTTTTGAATTTAAATTAGTAAATGGTACACGATATAGATTAGAAAATAAAGGAAAAGGTTTATATGGTATCAATAATATTCAAGTTATAAGTTCTGATTTTATAGAAATATTTCATAAAACTAAAGTAATTAAAGATTCTGGATTAAGATTTATTGTAGAAACAGATGATAATAATATCATAGAAAATATAAGTTTAACTAATGAATTAAATCTTAAAGTTCCATCACAAATAACTAATCCATTACGTAAAGGTTTTACAACAACACTTGTTTCTAAAGATTTATTTATTAACTTACTTCCAGAAATAGGGGTAACAATTATAAATAATAGACAAATAAAAAATAATGAAAATGTTAATCTTGTAAAAACTGATGATAATACATGGATTTTACAACGTGTAAGACCATTAGTAATTTTAGAGGATAATAATACAACTGTTTTTGATATGTCTGAAAACAGATTTTATGAAGGTTTAGAACCAGGGGGAATAGCAAATACAGCAACAGCATATACATATATTAATGCTTTTACAATAGGAATTACTTGCAGGCGATTTATTAATGCTGTAAAAAAACCTACTTTAGGTGAAGTTTTAGAAGTTGAAGGTTCATCTTTTGTTGTAGAAATTGAACATTCACCTTTTATACCAAATACAAATATGTATATGGTAGTTCGTAGAGAAAATAGTCTTGTATATTGGTTTGAAACTTTTGAATTAAGTGATAAAATTAACTTTAGAACAGCTTTTTTTCCCTATGGTTTAAAATTAGCAGCTACTGACCAAGTTGATATTCCATCATCAGAATTTTTTTCAATAGCTAATGTTCATGAATTTAAAGGCTCTGCTAATGTGGTGTTACCAACAGCAAGTTCTTCTACTTTTAAAAATGTTATTCAATGGGATAGTAATAATAATGATGGTAATGCAGATTTAAAATATTCTGTAATTGTTGCTTATTCCACTGATGGTGATATTGGACATAAAGTTTCAATAATATTACAGGAAACAATTAGCAATGTTTCTTTTAAGCAATGGGCTTTTAGCCCTATTTTAGCCAATAAATCATACGGCTCTTTAGATTTTAGCTATTGGATTAGAGTAGAAAATATTTTAACAAATCATTTCAAAGCTGAAATAATTTCAAATGGTATTAGATTTACAATTGATACTCTTAGCGGAAATGCTCTTAACTTAGAAGATTCATTACTTGAATTTTTTCCAATTAATCAACCTTGGACTGTATCTAATTTTTCAGTTTTAAATAGAATAAACTTTCAAGCAAATTTTCCAGATGCCATGGAAATTTATAAAATGGAATTTGCAACTTCTGACAATGGCTTAGGCTATAATAATCCTAATACTATTTGGGATAAGGAAGAATTGTTATTTGATTATTCAGGTAGTAAGATTGGAAAAAATAGATTATTTACGCTTAAAAATGCAAGCAACATTATACCTGAATCTTTTTTTATTAAAAAGAAAATAAGCGGTAGGGTAAATTTCATAGATAATGATGGAATGGCAAAACCTTTGGAATTGGTGACGGGCGTGTTTGAAAGAAAGTTTGATAATTTTCCACTTCAATCTATTGTTGTTGAAGATATGTTGGATAGGGCGATACGAATAGGCTATTTAACTTGGCACGAATTTATAATTAAGACAAAATTCATGGAAAAATCTATGAAAAATCTTGATAAAAATTATGAAATTGATGAACGTTTAACAGGTTTATTTTTACCAGAAGTTAATTTAAATAAAATAATATTTAATCCACCAAATCCACCATCACTTGCTAATATATTAGTAAATATAGTAAATCCTGAAAGTGGTTATTTTACATTATCACGAGAAACAGTAAAATATAGACATAGAGAGAGTTTGCTCATTGAGGAAATTTCTTCTGGGAGTGTTGCCGTTGACTATTTGAATGGGTTTCCTGAACTTATAGTCGAGCCACAACGTACTAATCTTGTAAGAAATAGCGAACCAACAGCAATTGAAAATGACGACACCGAAGTGACGTATGAAGCGATAAGTAATCCTTTTGGTTTTGGAAGCTGGGCTAAAATAGTGCCTAACCAAACTTCTATTCAATTAAGATGGGCAGGTGAAATTGCAACGCCTGAAACGGTCAA
>Ga0100403_1001629_pt1 | contig 19672 bp, 11 predicted proteins | sample CryGeymet201501t_FD_83663 | JGI IMG/M metagenome (GOLD analysis project Ga0100403, IMG submission 83663) | Groundwater microbial communities from Crystal Geyser aquifers in Utah, USA - Crystal Geyser metaG 2015-01t | ecosystem: Environmental > Aquatic > Deep subsurface > Groundwater | place...
AATGTCTGATCGAGCTATATTCTCCATTTTCTTTATGTCTTGCAGCATACGCTTCTTCATTTCTGTATCTCCCCTATGTTCCATTTTCTCTGCAAGTTTTTGTTTAGCCTTACTGATAAGTTTTTCGAGTTCTGCTTTTCTTCTGTCTGCACATTCAGAAGCAAACTCTACAAACTCTTTCTCTTTAATCCACTCTCTCATTTTTTCGGCTACTTGTTGCCTCTCTGTTTCGTAATAGTATTCTTCTGCCAATGCTTCGCCTTCCATAAGTGCATCATCATATATTTCACAAGCGTCTGCTATTTCTTTGCCAAAGAACTCTTCTACTACGCTTAGCCAACCGTCATACTCCCTAGCCATTAAGACTATCTCTGATATTGAGTTTACTTCATTTGTTGTCCCCATTTTGATTGTATTTCCTTATTTGGATTATCAAAAGTTTCTACGAGTTTTCCATTCTCCATTTTTAACCACCAAGACGGTGTTAGTCCTCCTATACGATTTTTAGCGAGAATTATCTTAGTACGATCTGTATAATACTCTTTACTCATATCGTAAGAGAGTTTCGTTTTATTCTCTCTTGACGTGGACTCTTCTCGAGCCATAAGGAATACAAAGTCTGCTTCTTGTGCTATTCCTCCCGAGTGTCCAATATCTCGAAGTGACGGATCATCTGTAGCTGACTTTACCATATGCACCGGAAGAATTATTGAAACGTTTTCTCTTACTGCAATAGTTTTGAGTTCTCTACAGATTTGACCGATATATGTAGAATAGTTCTGGTTCATATTATTATTCATTTTCTGAAAGGGCGTTAGAAATCCAAGATGATCAATAACTACATTGCCTATTAAAAACTTTTCCTTCGCTTCTTTAATTTTCTTCTCTACCCATTCAAGCTTACCTGTTGTGTGTTCAGCAGGGACACAAACATAATCATCTTTCCCTAGTCCCATTTTTTCAAAGATCCTCCACAACGCATATACCGATACTTCGTATGTAAACCATAGAGATGGTATACCGTTTATTTTTAGAATGTTATACGAGATAGTAGTTGCGAGGGTTGTCTTTCCGTTTCCTGTAGGTGCAGATATTATTATCAGGTCACCACCCGCTATTCCTCCTTGATCTTCTGGTCTAAGCTTTGCAACTCTATCAAACTCTGAAAGTCCAATAGGGTATCTGATAAAGCTTGCTTCTAATTCTTTCAGCTTAGACGCCTCTGAGAGAAGCATCACTTCATCTTTGGCGGTTTCTTCTTGTATTTCTTCGTTTAGTCTTTGTTCTAATTCTTTTGTATTCATATTGTTTTTTTACAGTTTATTTTGTTTCCACGAGTTGTATGTATGAGATGAGAATACGCTATTCGGTGTTACTGTTATGGAGTCTGCTTTCTTTCCTTCAAAAAAAGTTATAATCATTTCACGCAACGAGTCCCTTGTTTCTCCGTTCTCGAACCAGTGTGCAAGGGTTTTTGATACTTTATCAAGAAGTACTGTATCTTGGTATTTATACCCTTCGTATTTTTCAAAGGCTTTCAAAAAATCCTCCGCTATTCCAAAAATGAATATTTGCCACTTAGAGGTCTTTTTTATTCCGATATGCTTAGCTAATTTTCTTTTCATAATTACTACGTCTTGAGGTGACCAGTAGTCCGGCTTATAATTTTCTGCTGTTTCAATTCCCTTTATTCTCTTCAAAGAAGAAATATCACGCTTGGGAGTAATTTTTTCTGAAAAATTATCTCCCCCTTTATTGTTATTATTATTATTATTATTATTGTACTCGCTCAAAAGTGCTGTTTTGGCTTCTAATAAGCCATTTTCTTCAAAAAAGTTGTTAGGTAAGTTGTTAGGTAAGTTGTTAGGTAAGTTGTTAGGTAAGTTGTTAGGTAAGTTGTTAGGTAAGTTGTTAGGTAAGTCATCAAAATCTGATATATCTAGCAGTTTTTTGACTGGGATTTTCACGAATATTTCTGCCATTTTCCCTTTCAAAAAATTGACATTTAATTCAAAAATCCTACCTTTTTGACTCCCTTTTCTTTGGTTAGTCAATGTAATAAATTGACTCTTCTTTGCCAGTGATATAGCTACTCTTGTTGTTTCATTGCTCCAGTTGTATTTTTTTGACAAATGATCATTAGAGGGATTGATTGTATCCATAGCCCATAATTCACATTCCATAACATACCTGATTATCTGTCTTGCTGTACTATCATTGACATTCTCATCTATGGCTCTATAAGCGAGCATTTTTGATTTATTATCCATATTTTCACTTAATTATAAAATACACGTTACTTTATATATTGTCGTACAATACACTTATGTTTTACAGCAAAAAAGGCTCCGACAGCGACCACAGGTATATCACTACCCATAAACTATCAGAGCCTTTTCGGCTACAAATTATGTAATTGTTGTGATATTTAGTGGTCATAGTTGTAAATCCATAATATACGAAAAACTGATACTTGTCAAGCATCAGCCAGTATAGCAAAAGAAGTATACTAAAAGGTTACAAGTTAAGGGGGTCTAACTTGTAACCTTTTATGAAAACTATCAATCCCACTTGCTCTTATTTACACTTTGAGTATCCCACTTGCTCGTATGTGTATCTAAAGAGTCCCACTTACTTTTTGTACTACTTTTAGGTTTAGGTTTATCGAACTGTTTGATAGCTCTTGGAATGAATATCCTCTTAGCAGTATTTATTGATTTCAGATCCCCCTTATTATACCCTGAACCGTTTGTGGTATATTCTTCAATAGTGACTATTTGCGTTATCAGCGCTGATAAATCTTTTATCAATCCGGCAAATCTTTGGAAAGGTATAACCGTAGAAAGTAACATTCCGAAAGGGAATACTGAGTAGGCTTCACGTATAATCCTTGCTTTTAACCTTGCCAACCACGACTTGTCCTTATCATCTAACTTGATAGACGAAGCTATAAGGAAAACTATTGAAAGAGCTAAAAACTGTCTTACTGTTTCTTGTCCTTGCTGTGATTTTATTCCCTCTACTGGGCTATCCCAATTCTTTAGCAGATACTTTACATTCTTTAAGCTCGTAGAAAGTATAGGCATAAACCAAGCCTTGTACTGTGTTTGCAAAGCACCAACACTCGTATTACCTACGATAGACTTTGACCCCTCTACAACCCTCCAACGACCCATTTTTATCTTCATTTCTGCTAGTCTTTCAGGGGATATACTCTCATTTTCCCACTCCTCTTTTGTAAGAGATCCAAGGAGGAACTGTTTATTAGCGGATAATGTAGACATATGGTATATGAAGAAGAATGATGTTACCATTTTATCACCTACACCTTTATTACCAGACAACATCTCTTCGAAGAAGCTTCTCCCTGTGAAGTTCTTATACTTAGCCAGTATTCTCTGACCCTTACTTGACCGGACAAGCGGTACTCCATTTCTGATAACACCTTTTATATACTTAGCAAATCCAAGGTTTACGAAGTTTGGTATTTGTTCTCCAATAGGAGCAACTATTTGAGCGGCTACATTTATTCCAAGATCTACAATACTCGTAAAGCCTTTTGCTCCATAGAGCATTGTATCAAACGCACCACCTTGTCTTATAAGCCCTCCGTAGTCAAACCTTCTACCCTTTTTACTGTTCAGCCAAGTAGTTACAAACTTTTTCAGATCTCTGTTGATTATTAATCCACGTTTTGTTTCTTTCTCAGGTGTAAGAGCATATACATACGCCATTATCTTCGGTATAACGCTATCAAGTGCCTTTTTTTGCTCGAAGAGATGTACATAAGAGAGGAATGACTTCTCGACATTCTTACTTGGTGTCATTTTCCCTGTCCTTTTGAGTGCGAACTGGAAAAACTTTTCAAATGATACTATTTGATCTGTTTCACCAGAAAGTATACCGGCAATTTCATCATCTCTTCTTTGCTGTTCAAATATACCAGAAAATGCAGACATTACACCTTTATTCTTCAGTGTTTCGAAGAAGTCTTGGCGTATATGCGGAGCATATTCTTTGATAAACTCCTCGAGTTGTCCATTCATTATAAGATAATCTCTCATCTCTAAGTATCTTCCCTTAATATATTCAGCAAAGGCAAGCTGTTCATTCGTCATACTCCTTGCTAGTTCTTCTTTGTTTTCGCTTTCGAGATAGTCAAATACTTGCTCATCTTCTGGTACAAGCCTATCTCCGATAGCACGTGTAACTGATTTACGTGAAGCCTTTGCTAGCTTGTCTACTACTTCTATTGTAGATATATCGACAGCGCTAGCATTGAGAAAGGCTATATCTTTTGTCTTTACTAACAGGTTCATAAATGGATCAGACTCAGCGAGTGCTGTATCCCAACGCATAGTATCAACCAGTGAGTTTATTTTTTTTATACCTTTCTTCGAAAACTCCTTACCCAACAGCGTATCAAGATAAGCTCTTACTTCACGAACAGTCTTCATACCTTTAAGGCTTGTGAGTTTTACTGTTTCAATCATTCTCTGTGTAAGGAAGCTATCACCATACTCTGCTTCTTGCATAGCACCAAGCCACTCTTTCATCTGTTCCATATTCATAGAATTAAGAGGTGGAAGCTTCATAGCTTTACGCAGGTTCTCTTCTTTCTTGAGGTTTTTTTCTTCAACAATAGAAACCGCCAATGATTTCATTTCATTATATTCCGCCTGATAATTGACTATTCTGTCTACTCTTCGAACCAATACAGCTACATCAGCGGAGTTCTTAGCAGAAACAACAGCTCTTACCAAGCTACCTCTGTTCTTTACTTCTACATTCTTTAAGATATAATCACGTATTTCATCGTTGATTGCCTTGTAGTTTTCCTTCGTAATTTTCTTTCCATAACGCTTTCCGAGAGTAAATGATCGCTTGCTCACTCCACGAATAATCTTTTCTTCTTCTAACGTGTTGAGCGCTGGAGCTTTTTCACCATATATTTCCATATATGTTTTCTTGAATATATTTGCGATCTTCACTCGTCCGTCATCGCTTATCATATCCTTATAAAAAGCAGGAAGAGAAGCATACACCTCTATTTGATCAGTATCGAAGGCAACATATTCTTTCACGTTATTACCGAAGTCAGAGACAATACCGTCATACCCTGCGTCCTGCATTATCTTTTTGTTGTTGATGTCTCCGTAGAGATAGTCAGAAAGTTCTCCTACTTCCCCAAGGTCAATATTCTTATTGAGATAATCAAGAGCTTCTTGTTTGTCTGTTATTGGTTCTCCTCCCAATAATCTTACAATCGTTGGGGCTTGTTCTGCTTTTGTAAATATACCTTGGAGCGTCAAGTCAATAGGGTTATTCAGCGTGACATACGCCTCTTTTATAGCTATTTTTCTTACATCTCCTGGGGCTCTATTCTCTTCTATAAACCTCTTTGCCTCTTCCTTGTCCTCTAAGAAGAATACTCCGAAGTTTGCGTTTTCCCACCCTGTGTTACTACCAGCCTTTCCAATATCAAACTTATCAAAGTTTTCCAGTGTTGCGTGATAAAGTTTCTTTCTTTCGATGAATGCCGGAGCATAACTATCAGATCCGATTGTACTTCCGCTTCTTTTCTCCAAGTTTAATTCTCGGTTGGTAATCTCACCGAATTTAGTCCTACCGTGCTTATACGTAGATTGTATATACCCGTTTGGAAGTTTGAAAAAATTAGATCGCCTTTGTCGGAAAACATTTCTAAATAAGTTTTCTGTAAGATAGTCAGATGTTTTTGTGTCTATCATCTTGCTGTGTACCAAGTGGTCATTGATAAACTTTAGCATTCTAACTAAGAAGTATTTAGCATCGTTGATCCAGCCTTGTAGGTCGCTTACTATTTCGTCCTTGTGTTGGTTGTTCCAACGGTTAAATGTTTCATCAGCGAACGCCAACTCTGCATTTTGTTTTGTACCGTCCCAATTTATAACTCCTCTTTCTGTATCAGCAATATATTTATTGAGAGTTTTTTCATCTCCGTATATTTCTATCCGTTGTTCTTTTGTAAGCCTATTGGTCCAGTTCACTATTTCAGTTTGCTTTTCTACCGGCAACATCATAAAGGCTCTATGATCAATTTCGTGCATAGCAACATAAAGCAGTTCTTTCTCACTCATTTTTTTGAGGCTTTCTCCATATTTTTCTGCAAGGTAAAGAATACCAGTTCGAGGGTCTAATGCACCGAGCATATCAAAGTTCTTCGATGAAGAGTCTTGTTTCAGTTTTTCTGATATAGCTATTTCTATATATTCCAATATAGCTGGGTTGGTAATTTCTTGTATTCTCTTGGCTACTTTCATAGCTTCCGGAGAAATAATCCATTTTGAAAGTCTTTTACTAACTGCTTTTTGAGTTTCTATTATAACGTCTTCACTGCTTTTATTTGTAAAGCGTCCAATGTCATCACGTGCATAAGCTCTAGCGAATGCAGGAATACTGAGTTTCTGGTGTGCCTCAATATCCGCTATCTCCGCTATCTTTGCGTTCCTCATCTCCTGAAGCTGTTTATCTGTGAATGTAGTTAGCTCTCCAAAAGTAGAACTTACTTCTAATACGTGTTCTTTAATACTCTTCCGGTTTTTCATCTGTTCACGATACTCAACAGAAAACTTTTCAATTACATCAGGAAGTGTGTCATTTATCTTTGATATTTTTTCGTCAATAGCAGTTATCTGATCATCTAACTTTTGTATCTCCGCTAGAATATCAGTTATGTTCTTTGCCTTCAGTCTTGCTTGGAGTCGTTCAAGTTTACCTTCAGCACTCTTTAGTCCTGCCTTGTAGTTCTTGATATTGAACTCAGTGTTATACGGACTTTTAAGAGAGTGATTATATCCAGTAATATCACTTGTAGCACGTTGAATACCATCATCTATTTTTTGAAGTTCTTTCTTATCGTTCTTAATCAACACTTTCTCGTTATCGTACTCAACACGGTTCAACTCTATTTGTAACTTAGCCTTGTCCTGTGGGTCAGTGAGGAGAGCTATTTTCTTTTCAGAAGCGTCAACCTCTCCAACATCGAGTACCTTTCCTGCGGCACTTGATATTTGGTTGATACGACCGGATTTCTCTTCAAACTTGTTATACATCATAACATCGCCAGAGTTTTCAACAAGAGGGAATATCTCAATTACAAAGCTTCGTGCATTACCTTGTCGCCATACTCGTCCACCAACCTGCGTTACTTCGCTCGGGTTCCAACCAAGCGCTAGGTTGATAGTTGCAAATCCATTCTTTTGTAGATCAATACCCTCTTTAGTCTGATCACCTCCAATAAGAACCTTTATTTCTCCGTTATTAAACTTCTTTTTTATTTCTTCTTTCTGTTCATCGGTTATCTTACCAGAGATATAAGCTACCTCTTCTGGCTTATATTTCAGTACTTTAGCAATGTATTCAGCGAGCATAGGATGATAAGATACTCCTTGTTTTCCAAAATAAAGAAATGTACCGAGTCCATTTGTAATAGGGTTAGACTTGATTTCTTTTAACATTTCTATTGCGTACTCTATTTTTGGTGAGTCAGAAACAAGCTGTTCAGCTGTTGGTCGTGTTTGTGTATACTCGTCAATGAAGTAAGGAGATATGCTGTTCGAGATTGAATACGTAGACGCTTTAAGAAACGCTCCATCGTCAGCCTTTTCTGCTTTTTCTCCATTTTTAACACCGTGCAATAAGTCCTGTATCTTTTGCAAGTTCTCCATTTGTAGTGCACTCATCTGGAGCTGTGGAGTGAATACTCTCTTCTCAGGTCGAATAAGCGTTTTATCTTCTTGGAAGTCAATAAACTCTGTTACCAAAGATTTGAGAGATTGTATGTTACCAAAAGATTTCATCTTCTCACGGTTTACCCATTCTCCGTCAAGTCGCCGATCAATCTCTACTTCAAAGTTTGAGTAAGCAGAGAAGAAGTCGTTGATGTTTAAGATACCCATTTCTTTCATACGGTCTCTCGCAACGAGTGAGAGTATGTTGTATACCTCTGTGGCGTGGTTCTCAAAAGGAGTAGCTGAAGCTAGAAATACGTTTCTGTTATTGTTTCGTTTCTGTATATGCTGGGTGATCAGGAAGAGTTGTTGTGCAACCTTAGCAGGCGTTCCACCAATGATATTTCCATATCGCTTTCGTCCACCATTACCTGCTGCCTCTTTCTCCGGTTTTGCTCCTTGGAATATCTTGCGGAAGTTATGTACCTCGTCAACTGAAATATGGTCAAACCCAAGGTCAGATAACATAGTATTTGTTACATACTTCTGTGCATTACCGAGTATCTCTTCATTCTTTGTCTTAGCTACTTCGCCTTCACGTTTTGTCTTTGGCTCACTCCACAATGCGTCCTCCAAATCTCCTGCCGCCTCAACCAGCTCATCTTTTTTGAAACCAAGCCGGAGGAGTCCTTCGTGAGATATAACAGTAATTTCACCGTCTTTGATCCATTTAGTTCTGTCGAGTCCACGTTCCTTCTCGAGTCTTCTAACAACTGGTGATTGCAATCCCTCTAGGTTGTTTATAATAAGTCCAGGGAACATACCGTGTAGTGTAGTAAGCCACGTTTCATTTATAGTAGACTTTGGTACAGTGAAGAGAGGACGTTTTGTCCAACCTTTGTCCATATTAGCCTTGGTCGCTATTGCGAGTGTATGAGTCTTTCCAACACCGACACCATAAGCGATAATACCAGAACCTTTTGCAACAAGGAAACCAATTCCGTCCTTCTGTGTTTGTGAGAGATGAAACTCTTCTCCTCTAAACTCGTTTGCCATATCCTTTACTTCCATTGGCAACTTCGAGTAGTTCGGTCTTACGTAGCTGTTCTTTGTTCTATTGTAATTGTCTTCGAGTACCTTCTGTGTTTCAGTATCAAGTTCGTTTTTGATGAAACGATTAAACAAACGCTTTGCGTCTTTCTTGATAAAGCCCATAATCGGCTTTGTATCTTTTAATGCTACATCTCCACAAACATAACGGATAACCATACTGGCGTATACACGTGGCGAGAAAACAGCACTACTACTTTTACCTCCTCTATATGAGTTGAGCGAGTCAGTAAACGCATTGAGAATAGTTGTCGGGTCATCAAACCCTTCTACTTTTGTCATTACACTATTTACGTGTCGGTCAATCGGATCAAAAGAAATATCTTTCAGGATTACACGCTCTGGTAGTATTTTTTCAAGTTTGGAAAGTTGCTTATTGTACCGTATCTCTCCAACCTCTGCTATCGTTTCCTTTTTACTCTTTTTGAGATTATCTATCTTTCTATAAATATCGCCTGAGTAGTAGAGAGCGTCAGGAATATATCTTCCATTATCATAATTAAGTATTTCTTTCTCACTTGAGGTCGGTTCAATGATTGCGTTATCACGATCAATCCGCTTCAGCATCTCAACCTCTGCTTTACTCACGTTTTCTATATTTGATATATTCTTTATTGGAGTAACAAGGCTTTGATAGTTATTCTTTGGAAGAATAGTGTTTACAGACTCTTTCATTACAACAGTTTTCTTCGGCTTTACTGCTCGTACTTCCTTTTGTTTCTTCAGACCGAGTCCAGTCGCTACTTTCTTACCGACAAGAAGCTCTGGGTTTTCTGCTTGCAACTTATCCTTAAACATCTCTAATACTTCTGCTCCTGTTTGTTCTTGTGAGTAAAGCATATTGTCCACCTCAGTTGGTGTCATAATGCCCTTCTCTTTCAACTTTCTTTTCAGAGTTCCATCATCTCCGCTCATAATAGCCTCTTTCACGCTTGGATTACGAACGCTTTGTTTTTTGAATAGATTTACAAAATTATTGTATTGTTGAGCCATTTCTCCGTCAAAGTCAAATGCTGTTTCTGTTTCTTGTTCTATATCAATACCGTACATTTTTTTCTTGTCGGCAAAAGACATATCGCTTTCCGTGATAATATTTGCTACTGCATCTTCGAGTTTACCAGATACATAGGTTTCTTCCTTACCAAAACGGTTCTTTCGTACTTTTATTTTTCCAAGTACGTTTGATCCACCAATAGAACTATTGAAGTAGGTGTCGTCTGTTATTGTTCGCAGGTTACTTACCTGTGCAATAATGTCTATATTAGAGCGTTTCTGAAATACGACAATATCAGTTCCTATAGATGTATCATCAAACGAGTTTTCAGGAAGTCTATATGCACGGACGAGTTTACCAAGTTTTGATATAGACTCTTTACCTTTACTCTTACCTGTTTTTAAGAATGAAGAGTTTACAACGTAAATAAGAAAACCACCGTCCTCTGTAATATCAAGACCACGCTTTATGAAGTATTCCTCCTGTCGTCCAATGTTGCTTTCTTCTCCCTTACCTTTTAGAAAGCCACCACGCTCTCCGAATGGAGGGTTTCCAATAACGAGAGAATACTGCTTGACTGGCTTTTGTTTGTTGGTTGTCTTATCAAAGAAGAGTTCCTGGAAATCCCCGATAGTGATATTGCTATCAGGGTTGAGTATTGTTGCAATCGTTCCCGATACCTGTGAAATCTCTGCACCGTCTATCTGCACTCCTGCTGGAGCAGAAGAGATAATCTTTCCTGTTCCTGCTGAAGGTTCAAACGCTGTATCAATATATGGATTGAGGTCTTTTGCTAAAGCCCACATCTTGTCAATGACGATCTGTGGTGTGTAGTATTCGTTCAATAGTCCAGCACCTTCTCCTCCAACTGCTTCTTTTCCACCAGCACCAGAGTATGCAGACATTAAGAGCCTATCATCTTCTGTGTAATCGTTTTTATTTGTTGAGTAGTCTTTTGACTCTAGGAGTGACTCGACTTCTTCGTTTATAAGTTGACGCTCGCTTTTCTTTAACGACTTTCCTGCATTATCTGAGCCAAGTCCATTTCCAAGTTGAGCAAGCATTGTTGCTCGGTCATATCTGGATGTTTCTCTTGGAGCTTCGCTACTGCGTCCCAGATTTGTTTCTGGTTGTATGTTGCGAGTGTTGGGTATTGCTTTGGGTCTAGTTTCTGAAACATAGGGTTGCGTGTTAATTGATTTAGATATACCATTTTCTTCTTGTTTTGTCAACCCCTCAAGTCTTTTTATTTTCTTCTTCCATATTTTTGCATACTTACTATCGGGAGAATTAGAAAGAGATTTTTTTAGATTTTCTAGTAACACTTTATCAAACTCTTCGTCCTGTGTTTCAGTAGAATGTTCGTAAAAATCTTTTATATTAGAATAAGCATTTCCTTCAAGGATTTTTATTATCGTACCATTATCATTCTCATTACGAATACTATCTCTAAAATCAGAATAATTATCAAAAGACTTTGCCTTTTCTTTTAATGACTCAAGTGTATATTCTATTTCCTTCTCTATTTTTTTTGTGTCTTTATTTTCAGTCTTTTTTACTTTTTTTGCTTTCTTTCCGCTTTGTTTATCTTCTTCTTTAGCAAAAGACTCGGCGGCTTCTTTAGCATAAGAAAGAATGTCTGCCTTAGTAGCATCCTTACTAAGGTTATTTGTGAAATGACTACGGTATCCCGTATTACTTGTCGCCATACCACGGAACTCAAAATGTCCGGGGAACGAATGCTTATCAGATGCTCCTGTCCAAGCAACATTTACTTTACGTTCGTCATCAAGAGTAATTTGGAACTTATCTGTTGGATTTTCCTCACTAAACTCCTGTTTTTCAATAGGTGGTACAGAATACACGTCAGTTTTATTCTTTGACTCTTCTACTGCGTGTCTATTCGTATCGACTGTATCTATTTTCTTTTGGATTTCTTTCTTAAGTTCTCGGTCATTCGTTTCATTCTTCTGTGCGAGCAACTGATCCTTGATAGCTTTTAATTCTTTAGCAGTATTATCTATGTATTTGTTGTTCTTTTCTATGCTATCGAGAAGTTCCTGAGCTCGTACGGAAGCACTGTGATCTGATTGAGCTATCTTGTTTAAGTGTTCTATAGCTGTTTCTCTATCAGAAGAATGAAGTGTATCTATATTGTTCCCCTCATCTAGAGCGGTACTTGTAACTGCTTCTACTATGTTATCATTTTTTATTCCAAGTTCTTTTTCTATTTTATACTTTGCTTCAATTACTGCTGATTTCATCTCTTCGGTAAAATCCTTATTGCTGAGAGAATTATCAATGATAGTAATTGCACCTTTTAGGTCTGTTGTTGATGCATTATCAAACACGCTCAAATCACCGTCCGCTACGCTTGTGGCAATTTCTACTGACTGTAATGTAGGTTTTGATACACTTTGTGAACTTTGTGAACTTTGTGTTTCAACTGCATCTGCTTGTTGTATAGGTTGATCAGTTTGTGGTGTTTGTGTAGGCGGGAGTACTGTACCTTCGTCTTTTGGAGGAGTGACGCCTTTATCTATATTTATATTTGGATTTACATTTAATTCTTGCTTTGGGTTCATAACCTGACCAGCAACACCAGCAACTGTATTAATTGCTCCACCAGAGATACCGGCTACAGTGAACTCTTCAAGCATACCTGTTGCGAGATACCTCTTTGTCTTCTCAATAACCGATTGGCGTTCTTCCTCTGAAGAAGCTTTCATATACTCATCAGAAAGTTTAATCAGAGTTTGTATTACTTCTGTACCACCCTCAGTGATACCACCCTTTGTTGCGTTTATACCTGCTGACTTCAAAAAAGATGCTCCTGAGTCTTTCCCTATATTTTTGAGTGATGACTCTGCTACTCCTGATAATACTGTATCACCAGCAGTATCAACTGCGATACCAGTTAAACTATCGACATTACCAGTTTCTTGTATCTGGCTACTCGCTGATAATGCAGCATAATAGGCTTGTGATAATGGTGCTCCTACCCCTGGTATAAGGTTTAATGCTACACCGACAGCCGACTGAAGTCCGCTATCTTGTACTCCATAAGCAACTCTTGTAACAAAATTATTATTTGGGTCGTTTCTTCGTGCAAGGAGTTCTTTATAAGCATCATTGTAGCTACGCTTATCAAAAGGTTCAATGGCTATTTTTGCTGCTTGATATTTCAGTCCTATATTCGAAGTAGCTTCAGCAAGACCTACCATAGCTTTTTTAGCAATAGGTCTATTAAGATCTCTTAAAACAGGGTTATCGGTGAGCTGATTTCCCTTTACTTGTTGTCGTATAAGTATACGCTCCTCTTCTGTGGTATTAGGGTCTTTGTACTTATCTAAAAGAGGAATAACCCATTGACGTTTTCCTTCTGGATCTGGTTCTCTATATCTCTCATTGAAAGAGAGGTCGTTTATTGTTTGAAAGTCATTATATTTTTCACTCACAAAATCAGCTCCTTTTTTTATAGTGCTTGGTACTTCAGAAGCAACATCTTTTGTTTTCTCCCAAATACTTTTCTTTTCCCAATCAACTTGATCAACAGGTTTTGGTGAAATAGGCTCTTGGTTTGACTGTATTGACTGTTCTGCCTCAATCCTCAGTCTTTCTTCCCTTTTTTTTCTAGCAACTTCATTTGGATCTACGTATGTATGAGTTTTTTCATTTTTCCACTTATTATAACCCGTACTTTCATTAGTATTTTGTGAAAGTGATTTTTTATAATTTTCATAAGAACCGTAAAGTGCCATATTTTTTAATACTATCGAATTATCGCTTCTTTATCTATTTTCTCATCACTAAAGAACCCTCTAGTCTTTTTATATATTTCTCCGTCCTTCCAATAGTATTCTCCATATTTTGCTTCATCTTCTGAAGATTTGACTTGAGATGTAAACTCTGATAATTTTCTTCTCCTATCCATCTCTATCTGTGCTTTCTCATCATTATTTACTGTAGACGGATCGCCCAACTTTATACCAAGCCTACTGTGGTCTGAGCTGTTTACCTTATTCCCCATTTCATTATCAAACTGTTGCTTTGTGATACCAAACTCTGATAGCGCTTCGCTTCTTACTCGTTCATAAACACCTGGATCATATAATGTATCTTCACCTACTGATTTAGAAAGTTCACTTTGTGCGTACCTCCAAAAATCACTACTGTCTTTCTTATTTGCTTTCGATACGGATTGTGCATTCTCTATATTCCAACGTCTTGTATTCTCTTCTGTATCAGCAAGACTCTTATCTCGATTGAACTGGTCTACCTTATTTGTATATATGTCTTGTTGCCTCGAAGCTTCAGCTCCATACAGACCGCTCCATTTAGCTATATAGTCATTATACACCCCTTGTCGTCTTGTTCTCTCATCTGTAAGGTTTGCATAATCAGCAGATAGCCCACCTTGATATCGTGAAGCGAGGTCTCTTCTAGCAAAAGGGTTAGTAATGTTCTGATACTTATTCAGTCCTGCATCAAAACCGCCAAACATTACCTGTTGAGCTTCGTTTATTTTATTATCAAGTTCTGGATCTTGAGCCTTTCTAAACTCATCTTTCAGTTGATATGGTAAGGTAGCGGCAGTATATTTTGCTTCTGCTACCTTATTTGCTTGTTTTACCAAATTGTCTGCCTCTCCCCAAAGGTCTTTCTTTTGTTGAGCCATAATTTTTTTACATTGTTGTACCAGCAAGACTTACATTTGTTGGCTGGGAATAATATCTATTAGTGTCTCCAAAATACCTGTTTGCTCTTTGATTTTTATAATCCAACTGTCCTGATTGAATAGCCTCTTTCATCTGCTGTACAGCAGAACCCTCTTGTTGACCCTGACTCTGGTAACCTGCTCCTGTCAAAGCTTCCGTTCCTATCATTCTTTCGTAACCCCTAAGTGTATCATTTACTTTAGCAGTATGATCAGTAGAGATTTCTCCTTCAACCGTTGTTCTTTCACTTCCAATAGCACCACCAGTACTAGCGAGAGATATTCTTGCTCGTCTAAGGTTTCTATTATAATCAGTATTTTCAGATTGAGACCAAGAATTAAGATCTTCGAGTTCATTTTTTATCTTCAGTTGAAACCAAGGAGTATATAAAGCTGTAGCATCTGCTGTATCTTGTGCTTCTTGTTTTTTAGTATATGTCTGTTCAAATGTATCCAACGTTTTAGGCTGTGCAAGTGTAGAAGCTAGTATTGCTTTCAATGCATCTTTATTACTAGATCCTTTCTTTTTATTTCCATTGCTGTCATAGTCATTTTTATTACCCCCATTTATACGTGCAGCATATTCACGCTTACTCTCTCCCTTTCTTCTCGTATTTGATTTCGCCATAATTATTTTTTCTTATTGAGTAACACCTCTTGCACTGGTCTTTGTAAAACCTGCGCCATTTCGTGCATTTTTATGAGGTTAGAAAGTCCACCAGCCTTGAGGCATACATCAACCATTTCCCATAAAAGATTTACTTCTTCCTTTGTAAACTCGTATTTTATCTTTTCCATAGAACATTATGATAAATTATTTTTTTTCATTGAAATTATTGCATTTTTTCCATTATCGTCTTCCCAATAACTTGCATTTTCTACGTGGCTCTTACTTCCATCTCTTTTTTGCCAAGAAAACATCCAGTCAATAAAATGTGCTATGAATGTCCCTTTATAATTTCTTCCTACCCTAGAGCTTATAGTCATTTCTGGATCTCCTCCGAGTATGGTATTCAGGAGCATATCAAGACTTATTAAAATGTTTCTTATGTATTTCATATAGAAATTATCTTTATCCCCAACCACTTTCACGACTTACACTTGTTATTATACCCTCTTTGACTGTAAACTCACGCCATTTGGCTCGTGAAGACTCTACTGCTGTTACAAACCCATATGTACTCGTACCAGATTTTCCTCTAGTACCACCTGCATAAAAAGCATCACCTCGTATATTTCCGCCATAAACATTAGACCAACGCTTCGTTGATTTTCCAAGAGAGTCTACATTATCAGAATTAGAAGAAACAATACCATTTATATAAAGAGCATCACCTGGAGAGTCGTCAATATACCGACCACTTCCAAATGTTATTTTTTTACCATAACCAACTAAATCAAAATTACCGTTAGAATTAAACTTGAAATATGGAGTACCAGAAAGATTTGTAAGGTAGAAATCATCAGCCGAACCAATAACGATACTTTGTCCGCTATCAGGTCGTATAAACCCCTTTTGTATAGCATTATTGTAAAAAAGAATGTTATTTGAGTTTAAGATTGTACGAAGCCCAGAAGCGGCTGTCTGAAGCGTACCACCAGTAATAGTAACACCATTTATATTCCCTGCTGTTATCGTGCCAAGCGTTCCAGATGTAGCTACAAGTGTACCGGCAAACGTAGCATTGCCAGAATTATCGAGAGTAAATGTATTAGCACCGGCTTTCTTACCAAGTATTCCGCTCGGAGAAATCCAAAGACCATTATTTGCGTCTGTTTTGATAGCTAAAGCTCCTGACCCAGAAAAGATGTATTCTCCAAGTATCTCTTTCGACTGTGAGTCGATAGATGAAGTTATTAAGTCTTTAATCCAGTTTCCATTATCATCAGTAGCCCCCTCTAATTTACCTACTGCCTCAATCGGTATATCACCATTACCAAATAATGATCCGATATTTACAGGGTCAAACTCTGTACTTGGTATACCAGTAAGATCTCCATTCCTCATCAAGTTGTCATCGAAGCCAGAGGCTATATAATCTGACATTATAGTGTATCGCTTAATAAGTTTATCTTGTCTACAATAAGAGCGTCTATTCTTGGAGGTATATCACTATATTCTTCTGATACACCAACCCATAGTTCTTTACAGGTTATACCTTGATTTGCTGTGCCTATTTCGTTTTCTATGGCACTTCTTACTTTCATATCTTCATAGTCCTTCCCAATAAGTATATCTGAGCTATATTTTCCAATAATAAACACTTGATCAAACTCTTTATCTTTCTCTAAAAAATGAGCGTTTATTGGTTGAAATATAACTTCAAACTGTATCTTATTCGCTGTTGCTCCGTCTATATCAGAGTATCCAGTGTTTATCTTTACTATTTTACCTGTACTGGTAGCAAAATATGTCGTTCCAGCTACACTATCATAATACCATTTCCTAGCATTCCAGTTAGAGAATACCGTCCAGTTATTAGAATATACATTATAAACAAGTACAACGTCTGTATATGAACGTCCATAATCAAAAGCAAATGGATCTTTTATAGTAACATTACCAATCCACATATATACATTCTCTAAGTCCCTTCCTCCAGCTACGTTTGTCCAGTTAGAACTGTCCATACCGTCAAGATATTTCTTTACAGAGCGTGATATAAGAACTGGCTCTCCTACTCCCATTCTCCATATTCCAGTTGGGTGGTGGTGGTAAAGCTCATTTAGAAGCACTACAGAATTACTGCTATGCGTTCCAACGGTGATAACAGCTTCAGGTTCGTTCGTACCGTTATATCGGTATATGCTTTCATCTTTATATATAATGAGTCGTCCTCTATGTCGTATCAACATTCTTCCTTTCTGTCCGTCATTCGGATTTATTCCACGATCAGTCCAAGCAGTAGTAGTAAAATCAGTTCCACTAGAGTTTATAACGTCTGAATAGTAGAGTGTCCCATTGGCAGAGAGTACATAGAGTCTTTGATTATATACTTCTGGATATATTCCAGTAGCAGGAGCGTTGGTAACAGCTGTCCACGTTGATCCATCAAAAGCTACTGGAGCGTCTACACCATTAAAAGCGAATAACTTATTGGCAAAGTTAGTAAAGTTTATATTAAGCGAAGTAGTCCAGTCTTGAAGAGATTTTGACCAAGTACCAGAAAAATCATTATTTGAATTTACATATACATCAACCTTTGGAGTAGCTTGTCCGTCATCAGCCACCGCAAAATACTTCATTGTACCGTCATTTTTAAGCCACTGAGCCATATTTAGTGTCTGTTTGGCAGATACTACCGTTGACTGCACAATGCTTCCCATACGCCCTATTATAGAGCCTAGTGCTGATGAGAACTCTCCATTAAGAACGTGCTTTACTTGCCTATCAAGCATAAGAGCATCATTTGTTCTTGTCTGTAATGCACCAGAGAAGTCTTCTAGTTGTACTCTATTGAGTCTAGGCATATTACAGTGTTATATGAGGATTATCTATCTGATTATTCGTATCAAGTCTGTCTATTCTATTATCAGAGAGTGTTTGCATTTTTCCTACCTGCTTTATATCGTCAAGTTTCATAGCTGATATTGTCTGTAAGTATCTTCTTTCAAAGTATTGTGATTTGTTTATATCAACCATAGCCCAAAGATCTTGGAGTATACGATATGATATAGCTTGAGGAAGTTTTACTTCTGACTCTGATGTTTCGTCTGAGAACCCAATAGAGTTCCTATAATACCTTACTGATACAGTTGCTATTTCTGAAGGTATTGGAGTGAGGTAAATTGAGTCGTCCCATTCCCATATATATCGTGGATTTCCTGAAACAATCTGATTTCTGTTGATATACTCGTATTCTTTGATAGTAACAGGCACTACAGGCTGGTGAAGTCCTCCTGAATTGGTATATGTGCAAAATATCATTTGACCCATATCAGACAACCCAACAGAAGTTTTGGCATATGATTGCTGATTTACTACTGTATCAAACGTAACTGTTTTCTCTCTAAATCTCCAACGCCTTATAGAGAATATCTCTGACTCTGCAAAGTCGCAAAGAGTATTGAAGGTAGTATCATCGAGTTCTTTTGACCAATTATGCTTACTTGTTACAAATTCACGTATTTTTATTCTTGAACCGTACTGTATAGATCCATAATTGAAACCAGCAGAATACCCAGTTTCTAATGTAGTTGTAGAATTATAAAGAGTGAAAAAAAGGTATCCTGAACTATTGACCGTATCAGTAAACGTAGTGTATTCGTTTTGTGCGTCTATATTTACTGTTCCACCAGATAGGAGTGTTTTAGTGCCTGTCAAAGTAGCAGAATAATAAAACTTCACTTGATTATATGGTATTTTATATACCATAGTACCAATAGGGTGAGCATAAGTAAGGGTATCAACAACAATAGTAGTCCCGAGTGTAACTGCTGTATTTATTTGAGCAATCTCGCTCTTTGCTTTTCCTACTTCACCTACGAGTATATAATCACCATTTTCGAAGTTTGCATTATCGTCCAGTATAAGAGATACAGAAGATCCTATGGTATTCGGTGCTTTAAGCAAAGCTGTATCGGTAATAAGCATTGAGAGAGAATTGTTTGAAAATTGTAATTGTTTCACATTATTGTATCTTACCGTTTAAGTTATCGTTCTTTATTTTTCCAGATATTTCATTTTTACGTATAAAACCAGAGAATAATACACTCTTTATCTTACCGGATATTTTTATAATTTTACTTACAATTTTATCAGATATATCTGTTAGTGAAAAAGTTTCATAGAATGATCTTGATAATACTTTGTTTAATAGATCATAGCTTGAAAGTATTTCTGCTAGTATTTTAGAAATGTTTACTATCTTTTTTTCATATACTGTTATTATCTCTAAAAATTGTTTATACAATAGTCTTACTATTCCTATAATTTCTGAAATTGTAATATAACTTGCTATTATTTTTGATGTACTCTTTATTACAGATGATGAAAAAGAAAGTATTTCTGTCAATATAACATACAGCACTCCTTCGCTCATTGCTCCATATTTAGTTGTTCCGTATTTTAAGCGTCCGTACATAGTTATCGAGTAGTCATTTCTTTACCTGTTTATTTTGAATATGTGATGATGAATT
>Ga0100403_1001630_pt1 | contig 19664 bp, 22 predicted proteins | sample CryGeymet201501t_FD_83663 | JGI IMG/M metagenome (GOLD analysis project Ga0100403, IMG submission 83663) | Groundwater microbial communities from Crystal Geyser aquifers in Utah, USA - Crystal Geyser metaG 2015-01t | ecosystem: Environmental > Aquatic > Deep subsurface > Groundwater | place...
AAAAACCGAGATGTGGCGATAGCGCGGTTCATGCGGTCGTTCAAATGCCCGGAAAAAACCAACTCGGTCTCGTCGAAAGCATCCTCGTAGAACATGAACCGTTTCTTAATCGTCGCCTGTTTCGCAAAGGTGTAAATCTTTTCGAGTTCCTTGCCCTTGCGCTGCATGATAAACCGTTTCTCGCCGCCCTTGCCCTTCATCAGAAACGTGTTTTTGGCGTTGGTGATGCGCAAGGGTTTCTTAGCGGCCCGGATACGGCCCGTTGCGGTTCTAAGCCCACCCTTGTTGGGTACGGCTATACTCCCCTCGGTCGGGCGCTTGGTTCCCCCGAACATATGGTTCTCGATATATCCTCTGTCGAGTGTCTGAGTCAGCAGCGTCTCAAGGTCTACCTTGGTGGCACGCTTCGTGACGCGCCAGAGGCGCCCAGGGAACGCCTTGTTGCGCACATCAAAGGCAGCAGGGTAGGTCCGTTCGACGATACGCTTGCGCACGTCAAACATCGTGTCATTCATCGCACCGGATAAAGCGAAAGGAATCTGGTTCCAGAAAAAATCGTCAACGTCGCGCATCGCTTCGTTGAGATCATGCGTAATGTCGAAGGTCATCATGGCCACACCCTCCCCGGTCGAAATATCAGGCATTTCTGGCCCATATGCAACCCTCAGAAAAAACCGTATAAAATCAACGATGTCACAAACCTGTCCGAAAAAACCCTTCAAAATCAATGGCCATTTTCTTGTGACAGAAAAAATCGTTTAAAATCAACATTGTCCCTAGCGAGCACTTTTTTGGTTTAGTTCCTAGAAAACTGGAATACGGAATATTATTCTTCGCAAACACGTTCCTCCGCTAAACATTGTGTATTTTATATAAATATATATATATTCTCTACTAACTACTTGAAAACAAAGGACGAATCCTGTCACAACCTTGCGTCCGCTTGTGACAGCTTGTGACAGGATTTTGCTAATAACTTGAAAACAAAGGGAAAATCCTGTCACGAGCAAACGCCAAAACCGGCATCGCTTGTGACACGCTCCGTAATTTTTAAGAACTTTACGTAAAAATTACGTTTGGGCTTGTTATCGCTATAAGTTATGATAACTTACCGAAATGATTATTTTGAACACCCACCGCCAAGTGATCGGCAGCTTCGCGTATCTACCGAAGCACCCTGGTCCGTACAACCTCGGGAACGGGCACGTCCTTGTCCCGACCACGCAACCCTGCTATGTGGCAATCAACGAGGCGACCACACGCCACACCCTGCACGCACACCACGCGACCATGGGTCTCGACATGGTGTCTGCCACGCTCTACGATGCCCTTATGTGTCGCACTATGCTGCACGTCGAGGGCGTGTCCGAGTCTGATGTGAGAAAGGTATTGATGTGCCTGGCATTCAAAAAACGAAACTGACGGGTCGCATCCGAGCGACAATGCTCGCCTACCTGCAAGCCCCCTTCGATGAGGTCCACATTTGGGATCCGTTCCAGCCCGACGTAAAACGCCTGCAAGTCGCAGCGCATCAAGCCAAGCCGGATGGTTGGGAAATCAGAACGCGCATCCGAGACGGCAAATTAACCGTAATACGCCTGTGCTGAGAGAAAGCCCTCAAAGTCCACACCGGTGGGGTCACCCTTGAACCACAACTTTGGTCTCGTGGCGTCCTCACACATCACAGCACGTGGTGCACGGCCCCATTCATAGTATCCGAGGTCGAACATGATCGAGGCGAGTTTGATCCGTGAGATGCGCACCCCCCGGTCACGCAACATCTTGGCCAATGCGTTACTGCTGACCCATCCTCCCCGGAAGCCTGCCACCCCACCTTCCACGGCCTCGGTTATTTCCGCCTCGACGGGTCCCATGGATTTCCCGATAGCGGCCTCTGTGCTCGACGTAATCGGAGCGCGGTGGCACAGCCCGGCGGGATTTAGCTCGTCAGGCACAGGGTAGTTCAAGAGCCAATGCGCAACAGCCGCATACCCGCCTTCCGAGCGCAGCCAGTGATACATGCGCGGAAAAAACTCGCCACCCATGCCGTCCCTTACCAGATCATCGACCGACTGTTGCGCCGTAAAGAATATTGCATAGCGACGGTCGTTGCGGTTCTTCAACACAGCATCCTCATAATTGGTGCAGAAGAACCAATTTGTCGTGTTCCGTATCATCCGCTGGTCAACGCCCTTGCCTTCAATCTCTATTTCAAGGTTCGTGATGAGTGGTTTAAGGTCATCAAGCATGGCCCGCCGCCCTTCCATGTGGATTTCCTCGACGATGATGAACAGCTTGCCCTCCAAATAGCTGTTGAACTGCCCACCGAGATGCTTTGCGATGGGCTGATGCGTGTATTTCCGACCGAGTGCATAGGCCGCACAACTGGCCACCAGTGTCTTGCCGTTACCCTCGACACCTTGTAGCACTGGTGCCCATTGGAACTTGACGCCTGGATTTTGCACGAGCGCGGCCAGGTAACAGATGAGGATTTGCCGGTCTCGGGCGTCAGGCAACAACAAGCTCAGATAACGCTCGAATCGTGACACGTTGCCTGCCCGCACTGCCACATCCGGTTTGCGATAAATGTTCACCCCACCATCAACAATCGTGCTGGTCGGCAGATCGGGCCGGAATATGGGAAATTTCGCCTGTGGAAACCGGCAAGCCGATGACTCCGTAAATGCCTCAAACGCTTTGCGTGACGGTTTTGATCCGTCAGGCATCATCTGAAACATGTGCCCCCCGTATGTCGCGTTGAACTGCTCTGGTTTGAGGATTGCTCCGTCCGGCACCAAGACACGGTGCATGTCACGAATATAGACACAACCCTCAAAATGCTGCTGCATCTCGGGCACGCTCAGGAACACCTCCCCCCGGTTGTCCGTAGCGGCAGCCCCCGTGACCATACGCGACCTGTCATAGACGCGATTGCATAGCCGCGCCGCGCCATGAATGGTGTCGCGCCGATAGTCGGCCCGCTTCTCATACTTGTCGCGCATGAGGGCCGAGCGGCGGAACAGGCGGTCCATACGCGGCATGTCCTTGCCGGTCCAGAATGCCAGATGTGACATCAGCGCCGCGTCTGCGCTGCTGCGGTCAAACCCACCGGTATGTGGCCATTTCTGTGCGAGCGCCGTAACATTTCCTTCCCATAGGTCGCGGAATGATACCCCGGCACCAAACTGTGACGCCACATTACCGGAACGTAGTGCCATAGCAAGTAGTTCTTCGTCATCATCGGGGCCGGTGTAAGACGGATCCCGACCGTCTAGCAGATCGCCGAGGTAGGGGCGTTCAGGGACGACGCGCAAAAGTTGGTCTGTCCAGTCACGGTCAACCCATGTGCCGCCGATAGGTGCTAGCCCGTTATCGGACAGGGCGACGAAACGACCGTTAATGTAAAACTCACGATCGCCATTCCACTTGTTGCGTCTGTCAGCCAGCTTCGACGGATCGCAGCGTCCAATGATGTGCAGACCTTTGCCGCCGACTGATACCTCGCCCAGCGCGCCACTAAATGACAGGAACAACGCCTGAGCCTCGGATGTCCACGCCCCGGCCTCGTCAGTGCAATTGTCCAAATCCAGAAAAAACCAGCCGTCTCCGTTAAGCACCCAACCGACACCCAGCCCGTCGCGACCTGCAACGGCCCGTCGCGCGTCGTCATAGGTCATGTGCGGGCCGGGGATGGGCACCTTGTCCCATTTGCTCTTGTCGGCTTGCCACTCACGCCTGTAGGTGATGAACCGTGGCGGTAGCTGATTGGTCATCCCATCACCGCTTCGATGAATTGCGCCGCTGTCTGAGGACAGGTTGCGTTTCCGTAGGCGCGCAACTTGTCCACTCGACCGGCAACCCCATGAGCCAACGGGAATGTTCCGGGCTCAACGGGCCTCCAGCGGCCATCGCGGCAGAGCAGCCAGTCAGGATCTCGCCAGACGCTATCCGTCGCATTGGCTCCAGCGGGGGGCGGCGCATTCGACCAGTCGATCAGCTTCACGGTTCTGCGGCTTGCATCGGTGTTGCCGGCCGCATTGTACGCTGCCGTTGCTGGCGAACCCGCCATCGCCGTCGGCCAGCCCGCCAGCCAACACACTCGACCCAATAACCCGTTGTCCGGTACCGTCCCCTCGCTCACCCCATCCTTGTGATCGCGCGTCGTCGGCGTCGGCCAGCCCGACAAAATAGAGTCGTTGCCGGATGTGTGGTGCGCCGACGACCAAGGAACCAAGGTAATCGGCAAACTCCCTCCATACAGCTTTTCGAGCGGGGTCCGTTTCGTTGAGCCACATCCATTGAGCCTGTTCGACAAGGCTTCGACCGATGAGACTTTGCGAGATGTGCGAGGCGCTGCCCGCAGCGCACAAATCCGCCGCCCCGACGGCGTATCTCTCGGCTTCCAAGTCAGAACATACAAGATCGAGCCAGGCGAGGCCGTCCGCGCTTGCAACTTGCTCACCAAAGACCGTTGTAGGTTGACACTCGCGGACGAGATGGTGCCAGTGTGGCCATAGGTGCCGCTCATCAGTAACCCCGCCTCTTGCGCCTGCCGCGCTGAAAGGCTGGCACGGACAGCTTCCAGTCCACACTGGTTTGCCGTCGGCCCACCCGGCTTGTCGCAGGGCGTAGGACCAGACTCCAATGCCCGCGAAGAAATGACATTGCGTATAACCAGAGAGGTCACGGGGTTTAACATCGCGGATGTCCCTTTCGTCAACGTCGCCCGGTGCGATACACCCGGCAGAGATGAGGTTGCGCAACCACTGGGCCGCGAACGGATCGACTTCGTTGTAATAAACGGTCATTTCTTCTTCACCATCCTGCCGACATGCCACTTGCCACAATGCGCGCAGCGATAATGCGTGCGCCCCGGCTGTCTCTTGGCGGCCATGCATGCCGTCTGCGGATCGTCAAACTTCACCTTGCCTTCGCATTGACTTTCTTTACTACATTTCACGGCATAACTCCCATCCTGAGACACGCTTTGGTGTAATATTTCGGGTCGATTTCACAACCGACAAAGGACCGTCCGAGCGCCACAGCCGCAACGCCCGTCGCTCCGCTTCCCATGAACGGATCCATAACCACATCGCCGGGATCGCTGCTGTTTTCGATATAGAACTGCATGAGGTCGAGCGGCTTTTCGGTCGGGTGCGACTTGTTGCCGGTCGGGTTGCGGAACGCATGGCACGTCATCGAACCGGGCAGGTTAATCGTGCGCAGCACACCCTTGCGGAAAAAAAGAACGTATTCGCAGTTCTTCATATACCAGCGGTTCGGCGTGGCATTTTGTTTCCGCCAGATCAACAGGTTGTGCAGCCGAAAACCTGTGCTCACGAATACGTTACGATAGTGAAACAAATTGAGCGTATTCACCATGATATAACAGTGCGACCCGTCACGCAGCACCCTGAACATATCCGCTGCGTAATCCTCCGGTTTGATGTCGTTATGGTCAAAAATCCGACCGTTGTTGTCAGCGAGCATCCCGGTTGGTCGCCTGACTCCTTTGTTGCCACCCGAAGTGCACGGATACGGAACGTCCGAAACGATAAGGTCAATGGACTCGTCGGCGGTGGACCGCAGCACGTCGCGCGCGTCGGCGTTATGGAGTTTTATCATACCTCAAACCCCATTTCTCGCGCCTGCTGATGCAACGCTTCGTGTTCGGACTCCTCGACCAGCACCGCTCGCCACAAGTCATCCTTGGTGGCAAAGTAGTGGCGCACCGTGTTGAGCGAAGTGGGCACCGTGCAACGTGCCGCCACGCTGCCGTGCGTCACCGCCCAAAGCCCCCGACTTGTGGCAATCCGGCAAGCTGACGTGACGATCACGGCGCGGCGCTGTTCGCTTGACAGTCTCATCCCCAAACATCCTCTATACACGCGGCAAACCGGAAAAAACCGCCATGCTGTTCAACCCATCGACCAAAGTTTTCCTGCGCCCGGTAACGATCGTCTTTTGGTGCACCGGGCCGCTTGACTTCGACTGCCATAAACACACCGATCGTGCGGCCAACCATTTCGGGCGTGACGACAACAGGCCATATTCCGATGAGGTCGGACGACTTGAACTCACGAGAAATCCTTGCACTGTCGTTTCCGAGACCGAACCGTACCATACGTCCTGTGTCGTCGAGACACGCGCCATTATTGTTACGCAACAGAGGTGTTCCGCGACGGGCCGCTTCGAGTCGTATTTGCTGTTGGGTTGCGGTCTCGGATATCATCAGATACATTCCTGCCAGGCCATTGACCAGCGTTTGACCGGATCAACATCGCACCCGCTGTGAATTTGTGTCATGTGTTGCGCCTCGGCCAAGAGTTGAATGTCATTTGACGGCAACTTCATGTCGCTTTCCGACAAGAAAGTTCCAGAAACGATTGTCTCATGTTCGGCCAGGAGCATCACTCGGTCAATCCTCTTGATGTGCGCCCCGTCTCGCCAGTCGGTGCCTAGCCCCGCTTCGTCGCAAAGCATCTCGTCGAACTCACGCACCTCGACGTCATAATCGAGCGTCAGATAGCGGTTCTTGTCCGGTGTCGATACGTCACCCATGATGTGTGTTTCGTGCATGTCATGCAGCAACCAAGCCCGTGCCTGTTCTTTGCTCGTCATGGCGCTCTGACAGGCATAGAACCCAACCAGCGTGTGATCTAAGACCGAGAACGGACGTTTGACCCACCCATACCAACGCGAGATGTTGCTCAGAGCGCGGATGCGTTCAGGTGTGATGATAATCATGTCGTATCCTTTCGTTGAGGTCGGTCGCGTCTCGCGTACCGAGTGACTGGGCTGTTAATATGTCGGTGCCGAATTTGAACCAGAACCTACGGTAAATCTCACTGTCAGGTGCCCCCCGGTCATGCCACACACCGGCCCATAGTGATATGCTTTCGCGCAACGCGCGTTGGGCCTCGACCTTGGCGTTCTGATTGCGAAACATCACGGTTTCTGCCGGATTGTTCGGCTCGCGGTTGGGCATCCACAATGCCCTGTCAGCCTCGCCCCGCATGAGCCGCAGAGTCTCGGCGTCGAGCATAATCAGATCGCCCGCAACATACTCCGGGCCGCCACGGGACGCAGGTTCGGGCGTATAGCCGCAGTGGGGACAAGCGCGACGGATAGCCTCATATGGTTTGGCGCATACGAACGGCTCGGTGCGCGTGCATGTCGTGACCGGCACCAAATTCGGGTCTCGCTTCGTGCGCCGCCCGCGTTCCTCGGTTTCTAGTGTCCAACCGTTATAGGAGTCAGGCAGGCCGTAGAATTTGCCGAAGTATCCGACATTGCCCGCGTGGTCGATGATCGTGCCTTTGTGCTTATCGCTGCCGCGCGTGAGGGCTCGGAAAAATTGCTGCACATAGAGGGTATATGACTGAGTCGGTCGTGCCATGATGACGACCTCGATTCCCTTGACGTTTAAACCCTCGCCAAACAGATCAACATTGACCAGCACGCGAAACACGCCCCGCTCAAACTTTGACATGATCTGTTTGCGGACCACCTTGGCTGTCTTGCTGCTTACGGCAAATGCTGACACGCCTGCCGCCTCGTATGCGGCGCAGAGTTCAAGCGAGTGTTCGATATCCATGGCGAAAACGATAGCCTGCTGTCCCGGCGCGTATTGCAGGTAGGACGCCACGCAGTCGCCCGTGATGCTCGAGTCGCGCTTGGCCGCGCTGAGCCCTGTTTGAGTGAACTCACCGGACGCGCCGACCTTGATCGCCTCTCGGTCGATCGAGGCGGGCGGCGCCACGATATCGTAGTCGCAGATATAGCCCTCGTCGATAAGCTGACGCGCCGTGACGCCTTTCGCCATGGCGTCGAACACACCACCCTGCGACCGGGCAAGTGACTTACGGTCAGCGCGCCCAGGTGTGGCCGTAAACCCGACACCACGCGCCGAGGTGAAGAGTTCAATCGCCTTTCCCCACTTGTTATCGGCCAGTAGGTGATGCGCTTCGTCCATGATCCACAGCTTGACGCGCGCGGCCCATTGAACGAATTTGTGCGCCCGAGCATTGATCGTGTCCACGCTGCCGACCGTCACCAGACCGTTGCGGCTCACATAACTCTTGCCAAATTCTTTGATTTGACGATGAATGATGTCAGACATGACGTCGCTTGTTGCGATGACATTGTGATAATGACCGCGCTCCGCATATGTCATGGCGATCTGCACGATAAGTTCTTGCCGGTGCGCCATGATACAGACGTGTTCCGAAGTTTGCAGGAACGGTTCGGATAGCCACACGGCTACCCACGTCTTGCCCGAACGCGGTGGCGAAACAACAAGCACGTTCTTGGCACCGGCGTCCCAAGCGCGTTTCGTTTCGTCCATCAGTTTTTGTTGATACCAGCGCGGTTGCATTGTTCATTTCTCTGTTGACGCTTTCACTGTTAGCGTTTATTAGCAGTTATTGTCAACCATGAAAGGAACGACACGATGCCTAAATTTCACGTCACCATGGAGTTCAACTCCGAAGAAGAAATGATCCGTCATTTCAGCGGCAAAGCCGAGACCCGCGCCACCGAAACTGCCGACGATCCGGTTGAACAGACCAACGACTCGGACGTTGATTCGGACGGTATGCCCTATGATCCCGATCTGCACACCGAGACCAAGGCCGTCAACGCAGACGGCACATGGAAGGCCCGTCGTGGCAAGGCCGATGAGGCCAAGGCCGCTCGCGAGGCGTTCAAGGCCGCTGGTGCCGATGTTACGCCACCTGCCACTGTCGTTGAGACGACCATCGCACCGACTGCACCTGCCATGCCTGGTTCCGCAATCAAACCGGCTGCGACCATGCCATGGGGGGCCGGTGCCGCGCCCGCACCGGCCCCTGTCAGTTTCGACCGTGTATTCAGCAAACTGACTGGCATGTTCGAGGCGGGCAAGATCGACTCTCCGACTGCGTTGCGGTTCTACGAGAAATCGGCGGGCACCTCGGACGCAGCAGCGGCGGCTAACATCTATCAGACCAACGAAACGGCACGGGCCAGCCTGTTCAAGCTGCTCTGCGAGATCGAGCCGGAAGTCTGATACCAAACACTACTCACAGCACCGGGTCATCGCGGCCCGGTGCGTTTAAGGACGGCACACATGATACAACTTAGACCATCTGCGGCGGGGATATGGGCGAATTGCGCCGCGTATCCGTATCTGGCTGAACGCCTACCGCCCGAGCCGCCGAGTGAACCGGCGATGGAAGGCACCTGCGCGGCGTGGTTGGCCGAGATGGTTTTGACTGGTCAGGCCGAGACGTGCCGGAACATGCTCGGCGCGGTTCATCCCGAGAACGGTTGGATCGTGGACGCCGAGATGGTCCGCCACGTCCAGGGGTATGTGGACACGGTGCGCAGCTACGGCGGCAAGATTGACGTGGAACGCAAGGTGCGGCTTAACGAGATGATCGAGGGCACACCGGACGCGACCGCGATCGTCAAGGACAAGCTGCTTATCGTGGACGACCTCAAATACGGTTTTGATCCGGTCGAACCTTTGGCGGAACAAGTCGTGATCTACGCTGGGGCGATACTGCGCAGGGCGGCACGTTATAACATAACAATTCGCGAAATTCGCCTTGGCATATATCAGCCCCGAGCCTATCACCCGAGCGGAACGCATCGGACCGTCGCGCTCTGGCCCGAAGAACTGATGCGCCGTGTCAAGTGGATCGAGGAAGCCGGTGTGCGCGCGCAGCACCCGGCCCCGATTGCCACACCTGGTGCGCACTGCGAATACTGTCCCGCCGCTGCGGTGTGTTCCGCCGTGGCCCATGAGAACTATCGGGTTTATCACCGGATGATCGCGCAACAGGCACGGCACATGACGGCGGTCGAGACGGCGAACGAATTGGCCTTTCTTGATCTGGCCGAGGATATGCTCAAGGCCCGCAAACGTGCCGTTCACGCCGAGTGTGAGGCCCGCATTGCCAAAGGTGAGCGCATACCGGGCTGGATGCGTCATAGTGGCAAGGGGCAGCGTCGGTGGAAGGCGAAGGCCGCGACCGTCAAGATGCTGACTGGGATCGACCCACAGGGTGACAGCATGGTTACGCCCGCAGAAATGGAACGGCGCGGTGCGAACCCCGCAATCGTGTCGGTCTTGACCGAGACGCCTAACACGAAAGCCAAGCTGGTACGAGTGCCAGAAGGCTACTATGAGAAACTGTTTGGAAAGGGAGGAAAGTGACAACCAAACTTGATGAACGATCGTGAGCGCGGCCCGGAAGTGCTGCGGCTCACACAAACTGCAATCGAGGACGGCGCGATGTGGGCCGTCAAAGCATCAACCAAGGAGTAAGACAATGGCCAACAAACATGACTTTTTTACAAACAGCGTCGGTCGTTTTGTTTCCGGCAGCATTACCGAGAAGCGGACCAAGGACAACGACGGTCGCGCAATTGACCCTGACGATCAACGGTTTGAGTTCGGTGTGGCTTTCCGCAAAGACGAACCTGAGATGCAGACGTTGCTCGGCGGCTTCCAGCAGTTCCTGACGCAGGAATACGCGAATAAACCGCATGTGCTACGAATGGTCCAGAACTGGTTCCAAACGCTCAATGACTACTCGATGAAAATCGCAGACGGCGATAAGCCGAACAGCAAGGGTCAGGTCAACGAGAACACCCGTGGCCACTTCGTGTTCTACTTCTCAACCAAATTCCCAGTCACGACTGTTGACGCGCAGTATCGGGAAATCCCTGCAACCAACATCAAGCGCGGCTGGTTCGTGCGTGTGGCTGGGAACATCACGCCGAACGGACTCGAGAACCATCAGGCGGGCGTCTATATGAACCCCTCGGCAATCCAGCTTGTTGCGGAAGGTGACGAGATTAATGTTGGTGTTGATGCGCAGGCGGCCTTTGGTGGAACGCAAGCGCCCATGGCCTTGCCGCCAGGTGCGCGCCCGATCGGTGCAGGCACGCCAGTCGGCGCGGCTTTTGGTCAGGGCGCTCCGGGGGCGCCCAGTGTCCCGGACCAACATCTGACGGGTTCTGCCGTCACTACGCCGGTGGTGCCTGTCGCAACACCCGCACCTGCGCAGCCGCAGACTGCATCGCCCTACCCCGCCATTTTGCAGGGTATGCCGCAACTTCCCGGCACGGGTAGTTAATAGCCACACCGTTACCCGCGTCCCGCTTTGGGGCGCGGGATAAATCGAAGAGATAGAGAGCGATGGCCAATATTCCTCAGACAGATTACGTCTATGACATCGAAACGTATCTTGACATCTTCTGTGTGGACATCACCCACGTCGCCACGCGGACGCGCTTTATATTTGAAGTCTCGGAACGTGTGAACCAATCGGCGCAATTCGTGGCGTTTGTCTACGCGCTACAGAATGCCGGAGCCCGCATGTTCGGCTTTAACAACGAGAGTTTTGACTGGCCCGTTGTGGATCATTGCATCAAGAGATTTCACGCTGACGGCGAGTTTTCGGCTCTTGACGCGCACGAGAAGGCAAACCGCATCATTAGCTCGCGAAACAGATGGGAACACAACATCTGGCCGAGCGATCGGATAGTCACACAGGGCGATCTGTTAAAGATACATCACTTTGATAACATGGCGCGCTCGACTGGCCTCAAGAAGCTGGAAATCAATATGCGCGCTGATCGAGTCGTTGACTTGCCGTATCCGCCAGATCAGCCGACCACTTCGGAGCAGAAAGACGAAATCATCACCTACATGTGCCACGACGTTGCGCAAACGGTTGAGTTTTACCTTCACTCGCTCGACCAGATAAAATTCCGAGACGAACTAGCCGCCAAGTATCCCGACATGGGCGACGTTCTCAACATGAACGACACCAAGATCGGTAAGAAGTTCTTCGAGCGCGAACTGAGGCGGGCCGGTGTGCCTTGTTATGACCGGATTAATGGTTGCAGACAGCCAAAACAGACCCGCCGCGACCAGATTGCGTTGCGTGATGTCATAAGCCCCCGTGTGGTTTTTCAGCACTCGGAGTTCAATCGGATCAAGACTTATCTGGAAAACCGTGTGCTGACCAAACCAGAGGTTGATGACCTGCGCACCGAGTCTGCCGTCGAAACCAAAGGCGTGTTCAAAAACTTGTCTGCAACGATCAACGGCTTTTCCTATGTGTTCGGCACGGGCGGGATTCATGGCTCGGTCAATAGCACCACGGTTCGTGAGTGCGACGAATATGAAATTTGGGACTGGGACGTGGCGTCGTATTATCCAAATCTGGCAATCAGCAACGGGTTTTTTCCGGCGCATCTCTCGACGGCTTTTTGCGACATCTACCGGCAAGTCTACGGTATGCGGCAGGAATACAAAAAGGGAACCGCCGAGAACGCCATGCTCAAGCTAGCCTTGAACGGTGTCTATGGGGACAGCAACAACAAATACAGCCCGTTCTACGACCCTCAATACACCATGGCCATTACGATCAACGGGCAACTCATGCTTTGCATGTTGGCCGAGTGGTTGACGACTAAGACCGACCTCATTCAAATGATCCAGATCAACACAGATGGCCTGACTGTGAGGGTTCACAAGTCGCTGGTCGAGTGGATGAAACAAGTCTGCGCGCTTTGGCAAAACCACACTGGCCTGGAACTGGAATCCGCGCAGTATGATACCATGCATATAAGGGACGTAAACTCATACATTGCTGTGAAGCATGACGGTGGAATCAAGCGTATTGGAGCCTACGCCTACGTCACGCCGCTGGATGACCCGAATACTCGCGAGCGACCTTGGCACAAGGACCACTCCATGTTGGTCGTGCGGCGCGCTGCCGAAGCGGCAATGGTCCACGGGCGTTCCGTCGAGGACTTCATATTCGCGCATCGCGACCCTTGGGATTTCATGTTGTCCGTCAAAGTGCCGCGCAGCAGCTACTTGATGCACGGCGACCGGCGCGTGCAGAACACGACTCGCTACTATGTCTCGACCGATGGCGCTCCACTTATTAAGCATATGCCGCCGCTGAAAGGCCAGACCGCGTATCGCGAGATGGGTGTTCAGGCGGGATGGACCGTCACGGATGTCAATGACGCTAGCGCGTTCCGATGGGACAACGTGAATTGGTATTACTACATCAACGAGGCGAAAAAATTGGTTATTGACGTGTAGTGTTTTTCGCTGTATGGTTGACCTATCTCAAAGAAGGGAAGGCAGAATGAAAGACTCAGATTGGAAAACCCTCGCCATGTATGGTGTGACCCCTGACAACCTGTCGGTCAGCGGATCGCTCGACCTGTCTTGGACCGCTATCACCAGCCTGCCCGAGGGTCTGTCGGTCGGCAGGTCGCTGGTCCTGTCGAGAACCGCTATCACCAGCCTGCCAGAGGATTTGTCGGTCGGCGATTCACTCAACCTATCGGAGAGCGCTATCACCAGCCTGCCAGAGAATTTGTCGGTCGGCGGATCGCTCAACCTATCGAAGAGCGCTATCACCAGCCTGCCCGAAGGTCTGTCGGTCTACTGGTCGCTCGACCTGTCGGAGACAGCCATCACTAGCCTGCCAGAGGATTTGTCGGTCGGCGATTCACTCAACCTATCGGAGAGCGCTATCACCAGCCTGCCCGAGAATCTGTCGGTCGGCAGGTCGCTCGACCTGTCGGGAACCGCTATTCCAGTCATCTACACCGACGATCGCGGTTACGAATTGCGCAAAATCATGGCCGGTGAGGCAGAATGGTTTGCGGCGGGTTGTCGCCTGTTCAAGAGTCGCGCGGATGCCATGGCACACTGGGGATCGCCCGACTATCCCGACCGCGAACGCGGTGCCGCTTTTTGCGCTGCCATTCGTGACGCTTGACACCAAAAGAAGGGAAAAAAATGAGATCGTCAACCAAAACGACTTGGCTTTGGGCATTCCTGTTTGGGCCGATATATTTCATGTGGCACAGGTTTTGGGGGTATGCCTTTTTGCTGTTCGTCCTCAATCTGCTACTTGTCGGCTTTGTTGTTGCGCCGTTTCTTGCCTATAAGGCGTGGCGCGAACGTGACGCTGGCCTGACAAATGGCTAACTGGCACAAACACTTGACCGGCAGCGAAAAGAGTCGGCTTGCTGATCTTCACGCCAAACGGCGCGAGATAGTCCAGGAAATCGCCAAGATGATGAACCGTGCAATTCGCAGGATGCGCAGAAAGGATGGAAAACGATGACTGATGTTCTCAGGGAGATCGACGACATGATTGAGCGCGGCGTGATGCATAGCGTCTTTGTTGGTCGTAGCGTAACCGCAGACAAACGTTTCGCCACATTTCGTGTCGGCGGCGGCGATACTATCGCCAGCGGCAAGGGTCAAACGTGCCAAGAGGCACTGACTGACGCCGTGAATAAGCTAACGCGCCGACCGGCACCTGTGATCCTGCCGGGTGCGACTCTGGTGACGAGGATGCCGACATGACCCGATGCGCCGCACGCCGTCAGGGTGACGAGACGTTCTGCCACGTTTGTGACCTGCGATGGGACGTTAACGATCCGACGCCGCCCCTATGCCGCTTAGGCGCGAGCCCCGAGGCACATGTTCGTGCCGCACTGAGCAAGATGCCCGACACATCGGCACGCATATCCACACTGAGGCGTTTGCTCGATGAGGAATATGGGGCGCAACGTGCCGAAGCACACGGGAGGGGTGTTTGAAGATGACGAGTGAGGTATGCGACACACGGGTTTCTGTTGCAAAGCATGAAAAAAACCCGGCCACTTGGGCCGGGAAGTTTCATTCAGGGACTCGTTTAGACTTTCATGTTTAGCGAAATGACGGGTTAGCGACCCGCCGCGCGTCCGGTCAAGCCGGATTCCAAAGTTCTGGTGCCTCGTCCACAAGTGTCAGTGTGGCCATAAGTTGCGGACGGGGACGAATGGCGAAGACAATCATCCGGTTAAAGTCGGGACGCGACCGGCCAGTTGCAACCAACGTGTCACGTCCGATTTGAGAGGACGGAACCGGCGCATCAAGGACAATGACTGAACGATCACCAGTCGCCCCTGTGACTGTGCGGGTCACGATCGAACCGTTCTTTTGCCGGATGTGCGCTTTGGTCGGAGATCCGAGAGCGTGCATGTTTAGAACGGCGCGCATATCCGCAACGGCTTGAACATCGCCCTCGTTGGTCACGCGAACCTCTGCGTCAAGATGTATCTCGGTCACGTCGCTTTCCCCGTCAACCTTATAACCGACGATACGAGAAAATCCGGCTTCGCCAGACAACACGTCATTGCTGACACCAACAAGTGAGCCGCGACGGCACACGATGGATTCGGTCGGGACATCAATAGTATAGAAAGTTGACCGTTGCCTGACCTGATCCAAATCAAATTGCGCGCGTCGTCGCACTTCATCTTCGCGCACGAGACCTTCATAAGTGATCTGTTCGATAAAATCACTGTCGGCGGCTTCGGGGGGGTGCACGATCTGATTGCTATCATATTCGCGCGTTTCGTCACGGAACGTCACCAAAAACCCGTCTGGAACGTCGGCAAAACCCTTGGACATGCGAAAGTTGGCACTGTTGCGAGGCGTGAAAATCTGCACCGGAGCTTCTGCGCTCCGGTCGCGGTCCATGACGATACTCCAACGGTCGGACGTGATCGGCTTTGCGTAGCCACACGACGCGACAATACGCTCCGCATCGGCCACGGTCTGATCTTCCATCAACGCATTACATTCGTATCCCTCGGCGTCACAGTGCGCTTCCCATTCAAGTAGGGCGTCGAGGTCGATGATCTGGTAAGGGACAGGATCTGCGTTTAAATGCCCCTGCCATATGTCGTAAAGATGCGGGGCAGGGTTGCTCGTCGTGATCCAGGCGTTTGTTGTCAAGTCGCGCACATAGCCTCCTGCAAGGACCGAAAGACGGTTAATCTGTCGGTTGCTGGCTCGAACAGCGACGACTGCAAAATCGTCAGTCGGCAACGGTGTTTGGTCCCAAACGCTGATGACGCGCTGAACATAGGCGGCGTCAGAAACCAGGTCTCGATTGAAAAACACACGCGCCGGTGTGCCATATGACCCGAACAAGTCATACACGTCACCACCAAGCGTGTAAGCTGTCTTGTTGTAGTCGGCTTCGTCAAAGACCTGACCGCGACGAATCTCTATCTCGTATCGACCGCGCGGGAAAATCGCTTCGTCAAGCATCATTGTCACACCGTAGCGCGTCATCGCAACACGGCGAACTGCGGTCGAGTCGAGGTTGCTCGAGTCCATGAACTCGGCGCCCGAGCCTTTGTCAAAATAGGACGACGCTGACCATGCTGGTGCTGACGGTGCCTTGGTTTGTGCCGGTGTCGATATGCGCGCCTCGGTGTAGCCCTCACCGGGCGCGGCGTCCGGTGCGGCGTCGTCAGGGTCGTTCGTCCACCGCAGCGTGATCGTTGACCGCATCTGTTTGATATTGGCCGCACGAAAATGCAACTCGGGAAGGTCAGTCCATGACGTTTCCCCGACGAGACGGATGCGTATTCTGAAAGGCACGCGCAGTTTGATCGTTTCAAGCGCGTTCTTGTGCAAACCTTGAGGAAAGACGATCTGTATCTGAACCTCGTCGGGTTCTTGGCGCGACACGGCAGTTAGCGGCAAGGGAAGTGAATCGGCGAGCGATGCTGTGTTGATCTCAAGCGTAACACCATCGTCGGCCACAATGTGACCGCGCAACTCCTCTTGTGACAAGTCGGTGCGCGACTGGCGCGAAAGTATCGTGATCGGCGCGTCACCGGGGAAGCCTTCGCGCACCTCGACTTCCACACCGGCCATGTCGGCGACGGGGGCATCGTCAATGCGAACATCCGTCATGCTGTGAGGACCGGCCAGTATATATGCTGCTTCGACCACCTCATCTGGGCCGGAAAAATACGTGAAAGGCTCTGACGCGAGTGGCGGAAAAACCTTTCGGATACCGACGACGCGCGGTATTGGTCCGCTCGGCGCAAGCTGGTTGCCGTCTGCTGACGCTGCGCCGGGATTACGAATGTCGCCGCTGTTCGAGTTCTTCCTGTCGATCAAAGGCGGCGCGGTCAATGCACCAATCAGCAACGCGCCGCCAATGGCCGTGGCCGTTCCGAGCGCAGAGGCGGCAAGGCCCTTGATGCCGAACAATACCGCTTTCTTGCCGAAAAAGCCCCCGAGCCCGCCAGCGCCAATGAAACCGGAAAGCGCCATGACGGCAAAACTTGCTACGAGGGCGAACACACTTTTACCGCTATCGCCACCACCAAGGATCGGTGCGTGCAAAGTTACAATGACAGACCGACCTGCGCGGTTTACCGGTTTGGGTCGAATCATCCCCCATAAGGCACGGGGCACCTCAATGCCGTCGATGCAAACCTTACCGCCCTCGGAGGGGAATCCCGGTGAGCGCGCCACCATCTCGGCCACTGTCAGGCCGTCAGTGTGGACATATCGCCGCCGATTGAGCGAATACGGTTCCTGATAGAGTGCTACGATTCCCACGGGACATGCCTCGCAAATCCGACGATCCGACCCGAAACACTGTAGTGGTTGATTGGAACAATGGCAACGGACGTGGCCGCCTCGACATGAATCATCTCACGCTCGGAAATCATCACACCGACGTGAGAAACGCGCCGTGAGTGCAGGAGTCGCATCAGCACCACATCATAGGGTTTGGGCACCTTGCCTATCACCCATGGCCATGTCGTGCTGCCGTGTTCCATTGTGCGGGACACACGCGCCATGTTCCGCGCGTCAATCTCGCCATAGGTCGGCAGATCGATCGCCAGACGCTCACGGTAAACATGGCGAACCAATCCCCAACAATGGAACGCGCGCGGGCCGAGTCCGTCATCCTCGCTGAAAGGCTTGCCGATGAGGTCAGCATACCACGTCATCGCCACAACCCCGGCAACCTGCGGCGCGAGGCGGTCATGCTTGGCCAAGGTTCTTGGGCGTAGTCGCGCAACATGACCTTGCCGCGAATGGTCTGCACGTCGGCCTCGATGTCCACAAGGTTGAACTGCGCGAAAGAATACATCACCGCTGCGCTGCCAATCTCTTGCCGAGGCGTGACGGTGAGATCAAAGTCAACGCTGCTGCAAATCTCAAGCGTCACATTGGCTCGTTCATGTGACCGGCGCACGGCCTGCATCACTTTGCGGTCCACGTTCGGCACACTGAGTTGCGTGCTCGGCGTGCTCTCGTCGTCGGTCAGTAGCAGGAACTCATAGATCACGCCAACAAAGGTGTAGCCGTCCTTGACATAATCGACCACATCATTGACCACCCGGATCGGATCGGGCAGGTTGGGGTGTGTGATCGTCAGGAAGCCGAGCACGACATCTGCCCCGCTGGTGCGAGACAGTTCGGCCAGCGTATCGGCGTCTATGTCACGTTGCACAGTCATATCACGCACCCCCGTCCGCAATCACGACAAGAAGTGTGCAGGCACGCGGCCCAGGGAGCGGCAGCAATGGCAAGTACGAGTCTCATGGCGATTTCCTTTCGGCGCGACCGGAAACGATGCCCGCCAGCCCCTCGCGGTCGCTCAGAAGGGCGGCGTGGCGCGTGCGGCAGATCAGCAACGCATCGCCCAACCGACCGGCGTAGATTTCCCAGTCCCCGCCCGGCGCCACCTCTCGCGGGTGCAGGCATGGCGCGGCGATATCGGGGGCCACGGGCGCGACCCGGAGATCAGCCGCCCCACCGCCGATAAAGCCGCCGCAGGCTGCCAGAGTCAATGCTGCGGCAAGCGCCGCCGGTGTCCGCACGTATCTCATCCTCGATCCTCTGTGCCCGCCGCTCTCGCTCTCCCCGCTCGGCGGCAAAACGCGCCGCAAATGCCGCCACCGTGCGAGCGTGTTCATCAACTTCATCCTGTTTGGCCTCCGCCGCCGCCCGATGCGCCGCCTCGCACTCTGCCCGGCCCATGGCCTTGATCGAGACAAAGGCCCACCGGCCCGCCACCCCGAGCGCCAGTAGCAGCGCCAGGATCAGCCCGAGCCGGATCAGGCGAGGATCGAGCGCGGCCAGCGGCAGCATCAGGCCAGCCCGAGGCGGCAAAGTGCGACCTCTTCGGCGCGGCGGTTGACCAGCCCGCGCACGACGCGCTGGCCCGCCCGGTTCCACCAGCCGATCGCCTCGCAGGCCCCGGCGACATTGCCCGCGTTGAGCCGCCGCGTGGCCGTGGAGCGCCCCGCACCGGCCACGCCGACATTGTAAGCCAACGAGGTGAAAGCCGCCTCGCGAGCGGCGTGCAGGCGCTCCGTGATGGTTTCCGCCGTCAGGTAGCCGCGCCACCCGTCGCGAAATTCCATGATGCGGCGGGCAAGCATGTCGGCGCATTGCCGGTCGGTGAAGCGCATCCCCGCCGTGATCCCGCGCGTCTCGCCATGGCAGGCCGTCCAGACAGGCGGCGCGGCAATCCGATCAAGATAGGCACAGTGTAGTCGAAGATCATCGGCGCAGCGGTGCGCACCCTCCCACTTGCGGATCAGCGGCACGGCCACGTCGAGGAAATCCGCCGTGGTGTAGACCGACGCGGCGCGCTCGTCATACGCGATCCGGAGCGCCCATGGCTGTCCCATGGCCAGCAACAGCGCAGCGATTGCGACGAGGGCAGGAGAGCGCGTCATACCTTGGTCGATCAGGCGGCCCACGATCCCGAACAGGATCAGCGCCACGCCCGCGACCCACCAAAGGCGCGGGTTCGTGT
>Ga0100403_1001631_pt1 | contig 19654 bp, 19 predicted proteins | sample CryGeymet201501t_FD_83663 | JGI IMG/M metagenome (GOLD analysis project Ga0100403, IMG submission 83663) | Groundwater microbial communities from Crystal Geyser aquifers in Utah, USA - Crystal Geyser metaG 2015-01t | ecosystem: Environmental > Aquatic > Deep subsurface > Groundwater | place...
GATAAGATCTTATGCTTTTTTAAAGTAGATTCTATCAAAACCTACTTTACAAAGAATAAAACCTTCTTTCTTCAGCATAGACTCGATCTGGGCAATTGTTTTGTCCTTGATCTCATCTTGTTGAAGTTCTAGGGTGTTTTCCCCTTCAGGAGAAACTCTACTTAGATTAGAAAAAGTCAATTCTTCAATTTCTACCCAAAACTCTGTTTCTAGTGAATCTTCACCAAAAAGATCTGCTGTCAAAATGTACATCTTAAATCTCCTAGAAGATATTTGGCCAAGTTTAGCATTATATTCTATAGGACCGATAATAACAACTATAATAAAAAAAGAGCATGGGATGATTTCCATGCCCTAAGTTTCTTGTAGGGCTTAGTTGATGCTTTCAAACATCAACTTTCCCTGGCTCTCTCCTGTGTATTGCCACTTTCCAGTGGCCTCCACAAAGGCTATCACTGATTCTTTAGTTCTATTGACTAGATCTTTCTGATCTAGCCCTAGGGTATTTTTCCCGCGGGAACAACCAGTCTTCTTACTAAATGAAACAAATCCTGTAATCTTGGCCATTATGGTCTCCTAAAATAAAGGAAATGGAAACATTATTATAAACAAAAAGAACTATATGTCAATTAGCTTGCTATCAACGCTAATTTTTAATAAACCACTCAATGTTAGCAATCAGCTCTTCCCTCTCAGAAACAGTTAATCCTACTCCTACCTGAGCTAACATAGTTAACAAAATGCTAGTAAGCCAGAGTTCGTCTGGCTTTTCTATTTCTGGATTTAATACTGATTGTTGTTCTTGTGTTAATCGCCTCTTTTGCAAAGATTCAAGCATTCTGGTTCTATTTATACGATTAGTACTACCTAGAATTCTATTCAATATATGAGAATTCCTAGGAGATTCATGATTATTAGCACCAATCTCATCTAGAGAACTTGGTGTTGAAATATCCTCAACAGAAAGAGGCTCTGAAGTAGCTAAATGATCTAAAAGTAATCTCAAAGCATGGAACTCTAAATCTCCGAAAACAGGCTCTAAAACAATCCCATCTTTTTCTAGATTTGGGAAAATTACTGTAGTGGAATTTAATTGACTATCGGACATCTATAATACACTTTGATATATTAAGTACATATTATATATCCCATATTTATTGATTCAAGATCAACTTCAAGATAAGATATAATTAGAGATCATGACAATTAACCTATTAACCCTCTTCCCTAATTACTTTGATTCTGTTTTAAATGAAAGCATTATAAAAAGAGCGATAGATAATGACTTAGTTAATATCAATATTGTTAATATTAGAGATTTTGCCTTTGATAAGCATAAGATCACCGATGATCGTCCATTTGGTGGTGGAGCTGGAATGGTGATGAAAGTTGAGCCTATTTTTAATGCACTGACAGAGTTAGGAGTTTCTAAAGGGCAAGATAATAAAAAAATTATTTTAACTTCAGCTAAAGGCAAGTCTTTTTCCCAGCACACTGCTACTGATTACTCAAGTCTTAATACTTTAACCATCATATGCGGTCATTATGAGGGTGTTGATGAGCGAGTTGCTGACAATTTGATTGATGAAGAGGTTAGAATTGGGGACTACGTCTTAACTGGAGGTGAGCCAGCTGCTAATGTTATTTTAGATGCAATTACCAGACTCATTCCTGGGGTTTTAGGTAATGAAGAAAGTAACCAAGATGAGTCTCATTCTAAACCTGGCCAGCTAACCCATCCTCAATATACCCGACCCGAAGAATTTAATAACTGGTCCGTACCTAAAGTACTACTTTCTGGAGATCATAAAAAAATTAGTGAATGGCGAGAAGAAAATAGTACTAAATAAATGTTATACTTATTTTCATGGCCAAAGGTACACACTTTGTAAATAATCCAGTTATCTTAATTACCGGTGGGACAGGTTTTGCTGGCTCACATTTAGTTGAACTTCTCAAAGAAAAAAAAGAACAAAATATCCACGTTACCTCTCATAGTGGTAGAGATAAGTTTGTCTCAACCTTAATTGATCCACAAAACATCCATAAAGTTAATTTAACTGATAGACAAGAAACCGAAAATCTTATCAAAGCAATTCAACCAGACGAAATTTATCATCTAGCGTCTATTTCTAGTGTCGGAGATAGTTTTGAGAATGCCCAGAGTGTCTTAAACAATAATATTAATTTACAACTTAATATACTTAACGCAGTTAAAGACTTTGCCCCTGAAGCTAGAGTTCTAGCTATTACTAGCGCTGATCAGTACGCAATGTCTACAAAACCTCTCAGTGAAGATTCACCAATTTCGCCTATCAATCCCTATGGTGTCAGTAAAGCTACCCAAGATATGCTGTCAGGAGTGTACTCTAATTTAAACTTAGATATAGTCAGAGCCCGACCTTTTAATCACATCGGTGAAAGACAAAAAACAAATTTTGCCGTCCCGGCCTTTGCCTCACAAATTGCAATGATTGAAAAAGATAAGCAAAGCGAGCTTAAAGTAGGTAACTTGAGTGCTGTTAGAGATTTTACCGATGTAAAGGACATGGTCAGAGCATATTATTTATTGATGAAAAAAGGTGAAATTAGTCAAGCCTACAATATCGGTAGTGGTCATGGTATAAAAGTCTCAGACGTCTTAGAAAATTTAGTCAGGCTAGCAAAAGTCAAAGTTACAGTTAAATCAGATCCTGATAGAATGAGACCAGCAGATAATCCTTACATTGTTGCTGACAATACAAAAATATCAGCACTTGGCTGGAATCCAGAAATACCAATAGATAAAACATTAGAAAGAACTCTCAATTATTTTAGAAATTCAGTTGGGAATTAAAACATAATTATGAAAAAAGCATTCATTACCGGTATTACCGGCCAAGATGGTTCTTATTTAGCAGAACTATTACTTGAAAAAGGTTATAAAGTGTATGGTCTTACTAGAAGAACTAGTACCCAAAACTTTGAAAGAATTAAGCATATTATTCATAATGAGAATTTAGAGTTAGTCTCTGGAGACTTAATTGACCAGCACTCATTAACCAATGCCCTAAAAGATGCTCAGCCAGATGAAGTTTATAACTTAGCTGCTCAATCTTTTGTCAAAGCTAGCTGGGAGCAACCTGTCTTGACTGGAGAGTTTACTGCTCTAGGAGTAGTCAGAGTGCTTGAAGCTGTCAGACTCGCCTGCCCTAATGCAAAATTCTATCAAGCCAGTTCATCAGAAATGTTTGGTAAAGTACAAGCTGTTCCACAGACTGAAGAAACCCCTTTTTATCCAAGATCTCCTTATGGAGTAGCTAAGGTCTATGGCCACTGGATCACAGTTAACTACCGAGAATCTTTTGATATGTTTGCTGTTTCAGGAATTCTTTTTAACCATGAATCCCCTAGAAGAGGTTTAGAATTTGTTACTAGAAAAATTGCGAATGCTGTTGCCAGAATTAAACTTGGTAAACAAAACTATATCGAGCTTGGTAACCTAGATGCTAAAAGAGATTGGGGTTATGCTAAAGACTATGTAGAAGCAATGTGGTTGATGCTCCAGCAAGACACCCCAGAAGATTATGTCATCTCTACTGGTGAGACTCATTCTGTCAGAGAGTTTTTACAAATTGCTTGTAGGGCAGCTGGTCTTGGTGATGACTGGGAGGAATATTATAAGCACAATCCAAAGTATGATCGTCCAGCAGAGGTTGATCTATTAATCGGTGATCCTAAGAAAGCTCAAGAAAAACTTGGATGGAAACCAACTATAAGTTTTGAAGAATTAGTCGAGCTAATGGTTAAATCTGAATTAGAAAATGAAGCCAAATCAGGCAACTAAGAATATGAAAAAAGCGATCATTGTGATTCCAACTTACAACGAAAGTAAGAACGTTGGTCCAGTAACAGAAAAACTTCAAGAAGTTTTCAAGAAGATCAAAAACTGGAAAATGGAGATATTGATCGTTGATGACACTAGTCCTGATAAAACTTATGATGTAGTTAAAGAACTGCAAAAGAAACAAAAAAATTTACACTTAGTGATAAATAAGAAAAAAGCTGGACTTGGAGGTGCATATTTGAGAGGTTTTAAAGAAGCCTATGGTCCACTTGGGGCTGACGTTGCCTTTGAGTTTGATGCAGATTTATCTCATGACCCAACAAAGATTCCTCAATTTCTTAAAATGATTGATGAGGGCTATGACATGGTCTTAGGTTCTAGATATATCAAAGGGGGTGGAATTCCTGATGATTGGGGTATTGATCGAAAGTTTATGAGTGTTGTAGGAAACTTAGTTATCATGACTGTCTTAACTGATTTTAGAATTAGAGATTGGACTGGAGGATATCGAGCTATCACTAAAGAAGTCTATGAAGATGTTCATAAAAACCTAACTAGTGAAAGATTCTCTGGTTACACATTCCAAATTGGTTCACTTCACCAAGCAGTCAGAAAAGGATACAAAGTAGGCGAGGTCCCCTTCCAGTTTGTTGATCGTACTGAGGGAGAATCAAAATTAGGTGGTGAGTATGTTAAAAATACCTTAATTTATATTTTCAAAGTCAGACTAGAAGAAATTATGAAAAGTAGATTTTTTAAGTTTCTATTTGTAGGAGGTTTGGGAACTATCATACAGCTAGTATCACTCAGTATTTTAAGAGCACTTCTACCTGACTTTAACTTTCTCTTTTTAACAAAATTCCTAACTGCTACTTTAATTGCTATTGAATTAGCAATTGCTTCAAACTTTGTTTTAAATAATCTTTGGACATTTGCAGATAAAAAGCTTGATCCTAAAAAAATACCCAACAAGTTTCTTCAATTTAATTTAGCATCAATGGGATCTGTAATTATTCAATTTATAGTCAACCTGCTTGGAGAAAACTTAATTGGTTTAAAACCCCTCTTCAAACTACCAGTTATTAACTTTATGATAGATACAGGTCTAATATTTGCCATGACAGGAATAATCATCGGCTTATTTTGGAACTTTTTTGCTTATAACAAATTTATTTGGAATAGCAAGAAAAAAAAGTAGTTTACTAAATAATGATCAAATTAATTTCAAAGTTAAAACCAATCCACTGGTTACTAGTTGTTATTTTACTAATTGGGGCATTCCTAAGACTCTATAACATACCAGGATCGATGATGTTCCTTGGTGATCAAGGAAGAGATGCAATAATAGTTAAAAGAATTTTTACTGATCTTGATCCGGTCTTTATTGGCCCGGTAACAAGTGTTGGAAATATGTACCTAGGACCTGGGTACTATTACTTTATGCTTCCCTGGTTATGGCTATCATATCCATCACCAGTTGGCCCTGCATATGCAGTCGCTGTCTTAGGTATAATTACTATTTTCTTAATGTATTATTTGGGTAAGGAAATGGTTGGTAAAAAAGCAGCAATTATTGGAACAGCTTTTTTTGCTTTATCAAGCACTGTTGTCAATAATACTCGCTTTAGTTGGAATCCAAACCCTGCTCCACTTGTTTCTTTATTAATGATTTTCTTTACTTATAAAGCATGGAAGAAAAACCCCAGATACTGGATATTGGTCTCACTTTTCTTCTCAATCCTAATTCAACTCCATTACCTAACTCTCCTCTCAGCTGCAGGGGCTGGAATTTTCTGGTTAGTTAGTTTATTTGAAAAGAGAAAAAAAATTCAAAAGTTAAAGCCATTCTTGATATCTACATTACTAGCATTTATTTTGTTTGTTACATCGCTGACCCCAATCCTCCTCTTTGACATGAAACATGATTATCTGAATGCTAGAGCTTTTTCAGAAATGATTACTGGTCAAGATAATTTTAAACAAAATACAAATGTTCCTTTTATTGAGAAAGCCACTACAATTGCCAAAGAAACTCATGGCCGGGGGATGCACATCTTGTTTGAAATAAGTATAGGTAAGCAAAGACAACTTAATACTTGGTTATTAGTCTTAACCATAGTCATACTAGTGGCCCTAGCTATTAATCATGAAAAATTTAAACTTAAAAATGATCATTTCCCAGGAGAAATAGTCATTATTGTTTATTTGTTAACAGGGATTATTGGGACATCTTTCTATGGTCATACCATCTTTGATCACTATATTGCCTACCTCTTCCCAGTAACTTTTTTGACATTTGGAATTGTAATTGCTGCAATAAGTAATAAGAGTTTTGTAGCTAAAGTTATTTCAATGATATTCTTCTTTTATTTTGTCATCTTTAATTTTAATCGCTATAATTTAAGAACACAGCACTGGTCAATGTTTGATGTCCAAAGAACCACAGAATCCATCTTAGAGAAAGTACAGACAGGCGAAAAATATAATATTGTATTACTTTCAGAGACTGGTGATATTGATGGCCAGAGTTATAGATACTTCTTAGAAACAAGTGATAAGCCCCCAGTCCCAACAGACAAAAGAGGTGAAGTAGAAACTCTCATTATCATCAATGAAGATCAGAAAATTGAGAAAGTTACAGACTCACCGATCTATGAAATAGTTGTCTTTCCAGACAAAGATATTAAAGAAGTATATAATGTTAAAGACGGACCAGAAATTACAATTTTAAGAAAAAATTAATAAATTACATATGAAACCTTATTTATCTGTAGTAATCCCATCATATAACGAAATGAAAAACTTAAAGAGAAACGTCCTCGATCAAGTTGTCGATTATCTAAATAAACAAAATTATACTTGGGAGGTATTTCTTAGTGATGATGGTTCTACAGACGGAACTACTGAAGAGTTAAAAAAGTTTGCTCAAAATAATAAAAATGTTGAAGTAGTAGAAAATATTCATGCTGGAAAAGGCCCTACTGTCCAATCAGGTATGCTCAAGGCAAAAGGAGAGTGGATTCTTTTTACTGATTTTGATCAATCTACTCCCCTAAAAGAGATAGAAAAACTCCTAAAATATAAAGATAAATATCAGGTAGTTATTGGGTCAAGGGAAATTGAGGGAGCTAAGCGAGATAAAGAGCCTTTTCATAGACATCTTATGGGTAAGGGTTTTAACTTACTCGTTCAAGCTTTAGCTATTCCAGGTATTTACGATACTCAATGTGGTTTCAAGCTTTTTAGTGCAAAGGCAAGTCATGATATATTTTCTAACTTAATAGTCTACGGTCGCAGTGAAGAACGTCCTGATGCTTTTACAGGAGCATTTGATGTTGAGGCATTATTTATTGCACGTAAAAAAGGCTTGAAAGTTAAAGAAGTACCAATTATTTGGCATCATAATGAGACTGATCGAGTTAGTCCTGTCAAAGATTCTTTAAGAATGTTAAGAGATATTATCAAAGTGAGATTTACTGATTTACTTGGCAAATACTCAAAATGAGAACAAATAATGGTAAAAAATAAATCAAAAAAAATATTATGGTTTAGTTTTATACTTTATTTTATCTCAATCTTAATCTACTCAGTTTTCTCTTACTCTCTAACAGCCCCTAATTTAGTTTTTTCTACAAACTCTACCTTTTGGAGCTTTCAAACCTACATGTGGAAGACTTTCTTTAATAATAGAGAGTTGTTATCCCAGTCTTATTTTGCACTAATTAGTTTTACTTTCATTAGTTACCTATTTTTTATTTCTCAATTACTAAAGCATCAGATTAAAAACTTTAAACTGATTTTAATTCTCTTCATCACCTTAATTGGACCATTGATAATTAGTAATAATGCTCTTTCATATGACGCTTTTAACTATATCTTTAATGCAAAAATGGTTAGTGTGTATGGAGCAGACCCTCATACACAGGTCGCCTTAGATTTCCCAGATGACCCATGGATAAAATTTATGCATAACACTCATACTTCAGCTCCGTATGGTAGAGCTTGGACGCTACTATCACTGATCCCTTTTAGTTTTGGCTTTGGTAAGTTTTTATCCACTTGGTTAGTATTTAGACTATTTAGTCTTTTACCATTAATGGCATTTCTGATGATCCTATGGATCTGTAAAAAGAAAATTAATCACAATTGGGCAATCTTTCTTATCTTTAACCCTTTAAATCTTATCGAAATAATTTCTAACTTTCATAATGATTTTTGGATGATTACCCCTGCAGTCCTCTCTCTCTTAATTTTAGACTCAAAATCAAAGAAAAAGACTACTTTTATTATCAAGGCCCTACTGTCTTTATTACTACTAGGTATATCTATCTGGATTAAACTTGCGACCGTAATCTTAATTCCAATCTGGCTGATGATTCTATTTAAATCTAGGCTCAACCTAATTCCAAGATTTTCTCAAATTACTAGAAACTGGCCATTACTTGCCTCAGTTGGGATGTTTATCCCCTTATTAACTCTCAGATCTCAACAATTCCATCCTTGGTATCTAGTCTGGACAATTGCTTTTATTCCATTCTTCTTAAAGAATAAACTATCTAAAATATGGGCAGTGGCATTGTTAGTTCTCTCTATGAGCTCAATGTATCGTTACTTACCATTCCTCTATCATAATAACTATGATGGGAATGTTCTATTGTGGCAAAAAGTGATCAGCTTTACTCCATTTGTGATTGTCCTGATTCTGTCATTAAAGAACCTTTTTGCTAAATCTAAGTAAAGATCTATAGCCTTTTCAAATTATCAAAGTAAATTTTAGTGTAACTATGTCCTCATAGTTATTTTTTTGTCTTCTACATTTAAGCGATTTTAAAAACCCGAAACAAGTTCAGGGTTTACCCTGTTGGCTTGGTATAATACTATTATATTAATAAGTGGCAAGAAATGGTAAAGAGATAAAGAAGTTATGTTTATAGGTCGATATTATCACAAGCTTGAAGAGAAAGGGAGAGTCTCATTACCAAAAAAATTTAGAGAAATTGAAAGGGAATGGATTGTTACTCGAGGTTTAGACGGAGGACTGTTTGTTTTTAAAAAGAGTGATTTTATCGAAAAGATCGAAGAAATCTCTCAACGCACATTTACAAAAAAGAAAAATCGAGACTTTGTCAGGTTAATGGTTAATGAAGCCCAAGAAGTCAGTGCTGATAATAATGGTCGAGTATCTCTGCCCGATTACTTAATCAAATCAGCTGGTTTAAATAAAGATCTGGTGATCGTCGGTAGTTACAGCTACTTAGAAGTCTGGGATTTAGATAAATACCACACTTACTTAGATAAACTAGAAAACCAAGCTGAAGATATTGCAGAAAGCATTGAAAATGAAAACTAACCATATAACTGTCCTACTCAATGAAGCCGTTGAAGGACTAAATATTAAGCCAGGGAACTGGTATGTTGATGCTACCTTTGGTGGTGGCGGACATACAGACTTAATTTTAAAAAACGGTGGAAAAGTAATTGCTTTTGATTTTGATCAAAATGCAATTGAGATGGGAAGAGAAAGATTTAAGAGAGAAATTGATTCAGAAAAATTAATTTTAGTTGAAGAAAACTTCACTAAATTAAAAGAAGAATTAAACAAAATTAAATCATTACATAACATAAAAAAGATTGATGGAGTGCTCTTTGATTTTGGAACAAGTACTGACCAACTGATGAATGAAAAGAGAGGTTTCTCTTTTTCAGGTGAAGGTGAGCTTGATATGAGAATGGACCAAAATTTAGGAGTAAAAGCCAAGGATCTTTTAGCCTTACTTTCTGAAAAACAATTGACTGAAACTTTCTTTCAGCTAGGAGGAGAGACAGAAGCTAAAAAAATAGCAAAAGCAATTGTCGCAAACAGAAAACAAGGCTTAATGATTAACACTAACCAAGATCTGGCTACATTAATAGAAAAAGTCAAAAGGTCCCGAAATAGAACTCATCCTGCAACTAAAGTTTTTCAAGCTTTAAGAATTGTTGTAAATGATGAGTTAAATAATATTCTAGACAGCTTGCCTCAGGCTCTAGAAATAGTAGAAAGTGGCAGCAGAATAGTTGCTATTAGCTTTCATGAAGGTGAAGACAGAATCGTAAAAAGTACATTTAAAAATTGGCAAGAAACAAATCAAGGAACTTTGGTTACTAATAAACCCATCACTCCAAGTGATGAAGCAATCAAAGAAAATCCTAGATGCAGAAGTGCCAAGATGAGAATATTTACCCGCAAGGGCATAAACGAGAAATGAAAAATAAAAAACAATTAATCTACCTAGCTTACTACGCAGTCCTTTTTACTGTACTTGCAACAAAAGTTGTCCAGACTGTTTATACCGGTAGTTTATATGTTCATCGTTCACATCAACTTAGTTCTTTAAATGCTGAAAAACAAGTTCTTAGTGAGTCAAACTACCAGTTAACAACTGAGCTTTCTAAAGCAAACTCTCTGCATAGTTTACTAAGTTCTGATACACTTGATGGGTATAGAGAAATCAAAAACCCAATTGTCATCACTGACAAAGCCATGGTTGCTTTGAAATGAGAACTGACTTTAATTCTAAAAAGAAACATAAATCACCACAATCACTCCTTAGAGCTCGCATCTTAGTTGGCATTATTTTTTTAATTTTCATCGGAGTCCAAGCTAGACTTTTTTACTGGCAAATTATAAAAGGGACAACCCTAGAAGTACAAGCTAGCAAACAGTATGAGAAACTGATTATCAACACCGGTAAAAGAGGCTCTATTTATACTAGTGATGATCACCTATTAGTCGGGAATGAAAAAGTTTATCGACTCTTTGCTGAACCCCACTTATACAAAGAATCACAAGATAAGATTAATAAACAAATTAGTGATCTACTTTTAGATCTAAATCAAGAATATAAAGAAGCGACGGAATCAGCACTTAGAGAACAACTTGAAGATGAATTTGATACCTTTTTGGAAGAAAAGTTGTCTATCAGAGATAAGAAATGGGTAGGGATTATTAGTGGAGTTAATGAAGAAGTGAAATCACAAATAGAAGCACTAAATATTTCAGGACTAGGTTTTGATCCATATTTTCAAAGATTCTACCCAGAGGCCTCTATGGCAGCTCATGTAACTGGATTTGTTGGTAAAGATGAGAATGGTGAAGCAATTGGATACTTTGGCGTTGAAGGCTCATTAAACAAAGAACTCAGTGCAAAGACAGACAAACAATTACAATCTAGCTTCACCCTAGATGACAGTTTACAAAATAAGATAAATGGTCGTGATGTTACTCTTACAATCAGACGCGATGTCCAGTTCCTAATTGAAAATGAACTTAAAGCAGCGATTGAGAAATACCAAGCCAAGTCTGGAGAGGTAATAGTCATGGAACCACAGACAGGAAAAGTATTAGGCTTAGCATCATACCCAAATTATGATCAAAAGCAGTTTTATAAATACCCTACTGAGTTATATAAAAATCCTAGTATAAGTAATTTCTATGAACCTGGATCAACTTTTAAATCTTTAACAGTAGCGATTGGGATCGATCAAAATACTATCAAGCCAGAAACCGAGTGTGATGTCTGTGCTGAAGCTAGAACAATCGGAAAATATACCATTAAGACTTGGAACGATGTTTACAATCCTAATATCAATATGACTGATGCCTTAGCTAAATCAGACAATACTGCCATGATCTTTATTGAAGAACAAATTGGGAGTAATAATTTTATTGACTATATTAAAAGATTTGGCTTTGGGCAAAATGTCACTAATGATCTACAAGAAGACTCTACTCCATCTTTCCCAGATAAATGGGGCCCAGTCGAGCTTGCTACCAGATCTTTTGGCCAAGGAATTAGTGCCACCAGTTTACAGGTCATTAGAGCGATTAATACTATTGCCAATGGTGGATTAATGGTCCAACCGCAGTTTATAGAAAAAGTTACAGATGTTGAAACAAACCAAGTAATAGATAGTGAAGTAATAGAACTAGAACAAATTATTAGTAAAGAGACTGCTGAAACAGTTACTAAAATGATGATTGAAGCTGCTAATCATGGTGAAGCTCAGTGGATCGCTACCAGTGATTATTTAGTAGCGGGCAAAACGGGCACATCTCAAGTAGTTAAGGATACTGGTGGCTATGATGATGAAAAAACCATTGCTAGCTTCATCGGCTTTGCTCCAGCAGATCATCCCAAATTTATCATGTTAACAAAATTAAATGAACCAACTACTTCTCCTTGGGCAGCAGAAACCGCCGCTCCACTTTGGTACAAAATTTCAGACAAATTAATCCTGATGCTTGAATAATTTTTGAATAATGTTAAAAAATATCTCAAAGAAAATTATTGTTAAAACTAAAATTAATAAAATAGTTGGCTCAAAAATTACCTTTTGAAACTTTAAGAATGTAATAATAGTAAGTAATGTTGTATAAAATAATCCTCGTTTAGAATTTAAGAAAATAAAACTAAGTAAAAAGAAATTTGCCAAGAAGATTAATGCTAAGACTGGTAAGTAAGTACTGGGTAAAATAAAATCTTTTATTAAATCTGGATTAATATTGACCATAACCATTAGCAAGATTATGTAAAATAAACCAGCCATAAATAAAGCTGGTAAATGACTTAGATAGTTCTTAAGGAAATAAACAGACTCTTTTTTCTTGTTTCTATTTTTTGAAGGCTCAACAAATTTCTGGACTGGCTGAATCGGTTGAACTGAAGTAATTTCAACTCTGTTGGTTAATCTAGATTTAGCTTTTTGCACATTATCTCTCCTAGATAGTTATCTTCTTCTATTCTATACTATTTTTTATGTCTACTGATCTCATCTTCATCATCCTCTTTATCATAGCTGGTTTTATCACTTTATACTTCCTTATTAAAAGACTAGTTGAGAAAAACCAAAGCACTGACCAGATAGAAAATATTGTAAATCAGGTCTTTGGTAAAAGTGCCGCCCAAATTGCTCAACAATCAAAACATATCTTAGAAGGTGAAAAAGAAGTTATTCAAATTAACTTAGATAACAAGCAAAAAGCAATTGAGAAAATGATTTCTCATCTTCAAGATGATTTAAAAGTCAGACAAGACGAAATTAGAAACCTAGAGAAAGATCGTACTGAAAAGTTTAGTGAGATCAATAAATCACTTGAACAACATAAAGAACTTACTCATGACTTAAAGATATCTACAGAACAACTTGCTAAAGTACTATCTAATAACCAAGCTCGTGGAGCTTGGGGAGAAAGGATTATTGAAGATCTCCTGATGGCGAATGGACTTGTTGAAGGGATTCACTATCTCAAACAGGCTAAACAATCTGCTTCAACTCTTAAACCTGATATTACCCTACTACTACCAAACAACCGCAATGTACCGATAGATGTTAAATTTCCCTACTCAGAAATACAAAAACTTTCTGAAGCAACTAGCGAGACTGCCAGAGTTGGCCATATCAAACAATTCTCACAAGATTTAAAAATAAAGATTGATAAAGTAGCAGAGTATATTGATCCCACCCAAGATACATTAGATTATGCAATTCTATTTGTGCCTAATGAGATGGTCTTTTCCTTTATTAACCAAAAGATGCCAGATTTAGTAGATAGAGCCATTAGTAAAAAAGTTCTGATTGTCTCCCCTTTTACCTTCTTGATTGTCGCTAGAACTGTAATGGAAAGTTATCGTAATTTTATGATTGGCGATAAACTTAAAGAAGTAGTCAGTTATATAGATGATTTTGTTTCTGAATGGTCTAAATTTAGAGAAAAATTTGATAAATATGGCAATAGTATTGCGCGCTTACAAAAAGACTATGAAGAACTGACTGGGACTAGGGTTAAACAGATGGAGAGAAAAATCAGCAAGATTGAAGACGTTAGACAAGGTAATTTACTTGATGATAATAAAAGCAAATTGATCAATTAAGTTAGTAAATAATTTAATATATTAATCTCTAAAGTTTCTCTTTAAAGAACTCTAGATCTCTACTGATAGCAGTGTTCCAGCTAGGCTGCATATTATGATCTGCTCCCAGATAAGAATAGAAAGTAATATCAATAGGGTCTTTAGCAACTAGATTACTAGACTCAGTCGCCACTTTTATTAACTGATTATTCTCCGCTCGCAAATCATTCTCGAGATCTATCTTATCTAAAAACTCTAAACTCCAAGACTGTAGAGCTGCTTCATCACTTGTCCCATGATGTAGAATAATTGGGCCATATAATCTGTCTAAATGCTGGGTGATTGAAAAATCAAAGACTTCATAGTCATCTTCAAATTGTGATAACCAAAGTCGTGAGGCTTTTCCCTCATCAGCTAGCTCATCTGTAAAAAATAGAATAGAGTATGGGAATGGTGCTGTTACAGGTGCCCATAAAGTAGTCGGAATAGAAGTCTCTAATGCCTCTAAAACAGTTAAAGCTACTTGTCCCCCGTTACTGTGTGCCCACATGCCAATTTGATATTCTTTGGAACCTTTTTTCTGACATTCACTAACTAACTCTATCTCCGTCTTTGTCTCTTTACTATTAAATAGACAGTATTGGTAATTGAAATCTGTATCTTGAATATTTTTAAGTAATTCAATGACATTAACAGGTTTGATAAATCTCGTTTCCCAAGAGTTTTCTGATTCTATATCAGAACCACCATATCCTAAGAAATCTGGAGCTAGGGTTATATAACCATTCTTAGCAAAAACTCCTGCAGCAGACTTAGTACCAACTCCTGTCTGATAAATTTCTGGGGCAACATAGCCTCTAATTAAGACAATAATCTTATCTAATTGGTCAAAATTAGTTGGAAGATTAATCTGACCAGTAATCTTTCCACCGCTAGCCTGATATGAAAATAGATATGATGAGTATCCTTCAAAATCAGCAATTTTGTCTTCAATCTCGATCTCACTATCAACAAAGTCAAATTTATTAAGTTCTGATATTCGATATTTATTAAGTGGTAACTCTTTTACTTTTTCTCCAGAAATTTTAACTAAGGGATTAATAAATTCTGACTCAGAATAATATAAATTAAATCCAATAAAAATTCCTCCAGCCAATCCTAATATTAAAATAATGAGTGAAACAAACCAGTCTCTATTTAATTTCATGTCTCTATTGTAAATCAATTCACTTCACAAAACAAAATGATATAATTTGACTATGTTTAGCATAAAAAGAAATAAAAAAGGAGAGATCATTTTAGATCTCCAACTGAACCCTGTGCCCGTAGTTCTTAAAGTGGCTAACATGATTGATAAATTATTATCTTCAAAAGTATATTATTCTATTCCCATGGGACTAGGAGTTGGCTTCGGTTTTGCTATTGTTGTTTTCTCAAACCCAACAAATAGTATCGCCAATAGTAATCTCCAAATAGAAAATACTACTAAAATGATTCCAAAAGAAATTACTATTAAAGATATTAATTTTACTTCACAAGTTATAACTCAGACTGCATACTCACTAATTCCCCTTACTTGGGAGAATCAGACAATCAGCTTTACCAACTTTCCAGGAAAAACTGATCAGCAAGTAATCATCGCTAGTAAAGACAACTTCATAAATGAGGTTAGCCTTGGTGAAAATGTTCTAATTGAAGGTAGCAATAATGGTCTTTATCAATTTTCAGTATATGAAATTAAAGAAATTGAAAGTAAAGAAATTAATAATCTAATGGTGAATAATCAAGCAAAAGTTATCATTCTCCACCCAAAAAATACACTCGGAACAAAATATCTGACTGCTTTGGCAAAATAGTTATCTTCTTAAGAATAATTTTTCAAGTTGAGAGACAGAAATTATCACTCTCACAGGGCGGCCATGTGGACAAGTATATGCCCCCTTCATCTGATCTAGCTTCTCAATCAAATTCCTTCTCTCTACCATCGTTAAATACTCACCAGCCATAATAGCATTCCTACAAGCTAAGAAATTTAAGACTCTGATAGTTTGTGAGTCTACTAAATTTTCTTTGAGACCTAAATCATAATTATCAATTAACTCAGTAATTAAAGACAGATAATCATGTTTCAAAAATAATTGAGGAACATCTGTTAAGAATATTTGTCGATTTTTTTCTAAATACTTAAATCCTAGTTTATTTAAAAATACACCTATATTCCTGAGACTTTCTAAATCACTCAAACTCAACTCCAAATTAATAGCTTTATCTAGTTTTACTGATACTGGTTTTGTTTCAAGAAACTGCTCCTTAAATTGGCCAAACAAAATTCTCTCATGGGCAGCATGCTGATCTATCATCGCCAAACCATCCTCTGATTGGTAAATTAAATATGTTTTATCTATCTGAATAATCTCTTCTTCAATGGGCGACTCTTTTACATTAAACATTTGAGTAGTTTCTTTGAGAAAGTCCCTAGTATGACCAATAGTATGCTTATCTCTTAGAACTAATTCTTTTTGTGGAGAATTATCAAATTTATATGTCAGATCATTTTCTTCAAGAGTATTCTCAATCGCTCTTTGTAAATGAAAGACTAAATCATCCTTTTCTAGAAATTCTACTTTACGTTTGTGAGGATGAATATTAACATCTATCTTTTCTGGTTTAATCTTTATATTCAAAATAAAAATAGGATAAGCATGAGGTTCCAATAATGGACCATATGTTTGTTTTATGATTTTACTAAGTTTACTATCATAAATTACTCTGCCATTAATATAAAGAAATTGATTACTTGTATTTCTTCTAGAAAGTTGTGGTTTAGAAATAAATCCTGAGATCTCAAATTTATCATTGTTAGAAGTAATTTCGACTAATTTTGCAGAAATTTTATTCCCTAGTAGATAATTAACTCTGGATAATAGATTATCTTTTTTCAAACCAGTGTTAAGGATATTTTTACTATTATGAAAAACTGAGAAAGAAACCTGTTGGTTAATCAATGCTAATTCAGTAACTACTTCTAATATCTTTCTAAGTTCTAATGATGGATTATTTAAAAACTTTTTTCTTGCAGGGACCTCTGCAAAAAGATTTTCTACTAATATTGTGGTTCCAAGTGGCATGCCGATTGGTTTCTCATCAATTAACTGGCCATTTTCTACAATAATTTTATAACCACTATCTTGATCTGTTTGCCGGCTTTGAATAGTCAGCTTACTAACTCCGGCAATGCTTGACAAGGCTTCTCCTCTAAAGCCAAATGAAATAACTAACTCTAAGTCCTCTTTAGAAAAGATTTTACTAGTGGTGTGTTTTAACCATGACTGTTTTAAGTCATCTTCGTCCATACCTTCTCCATCATCAGTAATTGAGATTAAATCTAAACCTGAATTATCTAAGTTAATCTCTATCCGGCTAGCATTTGCATCAAGAGAGTTTTCTATCAATTCTTTGATAATTTGCGAGGGTCTTTCAGCTACTTCACCAGCAGCAATGATCGAGATAACGTCAGTAGATAGCTGTTTGATCTTAGCCATATTTTTCCACTAGTTCTTGTAGAATGTTTAATGATTGTAAGGGTGTTAATTTATTAATATTTATTTTAGATAGCTCTTCTGAGAATTCTAGCTGAGATATTTTTTTATCACCTTCATCTATCTCTGCTATTTCATCATCAGTCATGTCTTTGTCAAAGTGTTTCATTAATGTCTTTGCTCTTATAATAACTGATGGAGGTAAACCTGCTAATTTTGCCACTTGAATTCCAAAACTATGACTACCTTCACCTTTGCTAAATAAATAAAGGAAAACTGGCTCATGATTATGATTTTTAATAGCCATTCTAAAATTAGAAATCTTATCTGGGAACTTACTTTCTAAATCTTGTAGTTCATGATAGTGAGTAGCAAACAAAGTTTTTGGAGTATTTCTTTTAGCCGTAACTAACTGTTCTGCAACGGACCAAGCAATGCTAATCCCATCATAAGTACTAGTTCCTCGACCGATCTCATCCATAATTACTAAACTATTTTTAGTGGCATTATTTAATATCCTAGCAGTCTCGATCATTTCTACCATAAAAGTAGATAAACCTTCAGTAATAGCATCACTAGCTCCACTCCTGACAAAAATCTTGTCTGTTAAACAGATCTTGGCTTCTTGAGCAGGTACAAATGAACCAATATGGGCTAGTAAAACAATAACAGCAGTCTGTCTCATCAATACTGATTTTCCTGCCATATTAGGACCTGTGATGATGATTAGTTGTTGATGATGCTGATCTAGAAATGTCTCATTAGGCACAAAATTATGTTTACCAATGATTTTTTCAATAACAGGATGTCTGCCTCCTTTGATATCAATAACATTCTCTGTTGTAATTTCTGGTTTAACAAAATTAAATTCTAAAGCGGAAAGACTAAATGAGAACAAACAATCTAGTGTAGCTATTTCTTGAGCAATTACTTGAATATCTTTGATATAGGTTAATATTTTATTAACAGTTTTTAAAAATAACTGATATTCAATAGTAAAAATCTGCTCCTCAGCTTCTAAAACAATTTGCTCATGATGCTTTAATTCTGTAGTACTAAAACGTTCTGCATTAACTAAAGTTTGTTTTCTATCATAACGCTCAGGGACAAGGTGAAGATTTGCTTTACTTATTTCAATATAAAAACCAAAGACTTTATTAAATTTTACCTTTAGTGAGCTAATACCAGTCAGCTTACGTTCTTCTTGCTCAAATTTATCCATCCAGAGACGACTCTTTGAGGTTAAAGACTTAAGATCATCAAGTTTTTGATCAATTCCTCCTTTAATAAATCCACCATTTTTAGGATTGACCGGAGGATCTTCAATAATAGTATTGTCAATTATTTTTATGACTTTTTCTACTTCTGGATGATTAGTAAAAACCTGGTTAAGCAGTGCTATTTCAGAGAATTGAGTTGCCAGTAACAGACTTTCACTTAAAGAATTTTTTAAACTAATCAAATCCCTGGGAGTTCCAAAATTAAGACTAAGTCTAGAAATAATTCTTTCAATATCATTAATGCTTCTCAACGAAATTTGAATTTGCTCTCTTAAATCTCTTTCAAAGATTAACTTCTCCAACAAAGAATGTCTTTTCTCAATTTTGTGTTTGTCATAGAGTGGTTTGACTAACCATTTTTTTAACAACCTTCCTCCCATCCCAGTATGAGTAAAGTCAATTAAATCAAGCAAACTATTTTTTTTATTTCCACTAAGTGTCTGTAACAACTCTAAATTATTAATTGTAGAACGATCCATCTCTAAAAAATGATCATTACTAAATTGTTCAATTTTTTGAAGATGTTTTAAATCAACTTTTTGGGTAAATTTTAAGTATCCTAAAAGAACGCCAAAGACTTCTTGAACCAGCTCTCTCTCTTCTAAATTTAGATTTTTTAAACTTGATACGTGATAAAGTTTTATTATTGTTTCTTTAGCAAGCTTTGCGTGCTTGTTCCAATCATCAAAACTATATACAAAAAAATCTGGATAATTATCAAAAATTGCCATCTTGTCTTGATCACAATAAAAGTTCTCGTTAACTATCCCCTCAACAGGTTTAATTTTAGAAAACAAATCATCAATGTATTTTTTAGATTCAACTAAATCTATATTGCTCTCTTCAATAAAAGACACTTCACCGGTACTAAGATCGCAGATGATAACTGCTAAAGTAGACTTCTGATAATCAATCGACAAGATATAATTATTAGACTTTTTTTCTAAACTTCTTGAATTTAAATTTGTACCAGGAGTAATTACCCTAATCACCTCACGATCAACTAAACCTTTGCCATCCGGTAAACTTGTCTGATCACAAATAGCAACTTTATATCCAGATGAGACTAATTTAGCTAAATAAGAATCAACTGCATGAAATGGCACACCTGCCATA
>Ga0100403_1001633_pt1 | contig 19624 bp, 29 predicted proteins | sample CryGeymet201501t_FD_83663 | JGI IMG/M metagenome (GOLD analysis project Ga0100403, IMG submission 83663) | Groundwater microbial communities from Crystal Geyser aquifers in Utah, USA - Crystal Geyser metaG 2015-01t | ecosystem: Environmental > Aquatic > Deep subsurface > Groundwater | place...
AGCGAGTGATAATTGTCGCCCTCAATGAGCAAGTTATTAGTAAGCCCGTCGCCAAGATTGATACGATTTTTGACAACCTCTTTCAAAACAGGCACTTGTTTTTGGCATTGCTCGACAACATCTTCCTGCTTGTCCTCAAAAACCAGCCCATATTTTTTGCGCTTGCGAAGCTGAGCCATTTCATCAATGAGTTGTTCCCTCGTATATTTGTGGTATTTATTATTTGTCATAGTTTTTTGGATGTCATTTCGACTATATTTTTGTTAATTATATCATAGGCTCTGGAGTTTTTTCTAAGCCGAGTTGAGCGTCTATGCGTTTTGCTCCGCACCTCAAACATACTTCTCTATTCTGTCTATTGGGTCTGCCTACACCAACCTTTTTGGGATCTATGTCGGGGTCGTTGATGGTATGTTTGCACCCATCGTCTCCCCCTTCCCATTTTGCAGTTCCATAATCTCTCAAGCACCAATACGGCGGAGAAGTTATACAAGAGTCTACACTCTCACTCTCTAGCGTTTTTAATGCTTCTAATGCGTCTCCCGTGTATATCTTATCCATCTTTATTTAGTTTCTTCTTTGGTTTTTTGACCTTTTCGTTATAGAAGTCCGCCATCACTTCCCACATCACCATCCTTTAGTTATCTCTATTTTTAAACTTCGGGTTTATGTGGTTTGTATTCTTTATAACATCTCCGACTACAGATATATTCTAGTGTTTGTGGGTCATAATTTGTAGTTTGTTTTCCACACACAATGCATTTTTTTTCGTTTTTCTTTTCGGTCATGTCTTGAAATGATGAGAACATATTTTTAATATCTTTATATTATTTTTCCATCAATAACTTGATCGCCCTATTTTTTGTAATTGGTTTTCCGTAATAATGTAATATTCCCTTCATATTCTTAATGCGTGTAGATATTCTATCAACTATTTTATATTTATCAATTACATTTGATTTATAGTCGTTGAAGTGTTGTTTTTTATATCCGTGCCAACTAGAGGAATAATCTTTAATTTTAAAATTTCTTCGTTCGCATTCATGAAATATACTCTTGTACCTGTTTAATGTGTATAAGCCCTTATCAAGAAAAAATCTCATGTGTCCATTTCCTAATACAAAATTTTCTGGAATATCATCAAACTGGTTTTTCTTTAATCTGTTTTTATAAAACGTTGTTAATCTTTTTATTTCCCGATGTTCCGCTATTAAATGTTCATCACTAAGTTTTCTAGGAATTATCCCCACATTTACTCTCGTCATATATATAATGTTATGTTATAAGCCTACTCTTTTTTTTCCGATTTGTCAAATGACTTTGGTGGATATTTATTTAATCTATCTAAATAATTTTGTACACTTATGATTTTTATATCTCCATGTTTAGCACATTTACTACAATATAGTCCAATTATTTTTCCTCCCTGTGTTTTAATGACTGTGTATTTCGTTCCACACCAACACGTGGGTTTTTTTTGTTTCATATTAAAATATCTATTATATTAAAGTTAAATATACAATGTAAAGTAAACTTTACATATACCCATAGCCATGTATTATCTATATAACTTATCGGATTAGGTACAAGAAGGATTAAAAGCCATGTGTACTAATAGATAATTGGCTGTATATTCGGCGACATAACTCAGTTTTCTCTCTGTGTCGCTTATGTCTGACTCTCTGATAGCAACCTCGTATGAGGACTATAGGTAATCTTATATCGCCCAGACAATCCATAAAACGATATAAGCAGTCTTATCGGCATAAGGTAATTCCGAATGCTGTCGGAATAGCATCAGCTTCTAAGTCCAAATGTTTAAGGTGGCATCCAGGGGTGGCTTTCATTTGGTTCGCCCCGCCATTTCCCCCAGTATTTATAAATGAAATATCCCTTAAGCAAGTAAGGGATATTTCATAATATGATCTACTTGCTTAAATGATATTGATGTAAGTATAGCATACTTTTTTTTAAATGTCAATAGGCATAAAGAAAAACCGCATAAAAGCGGTTATTTCTTGGTTTCTTGTACTTCTATTCTAATAGAAATTGGAAAAGGAAATGTTATACATAGATGTTTTAATCTATCGTATTCTCGTCTAATTTCAGGGTCGCTAGTGGTTTTAGTTTTGACTCTCTTAGGCGTGTTTCTTTGTTGTGTAGTTTTGTGTAACTTATTTCGCATATTCTATGTATAAACCAGAGTATTTGATATATCATTGTTTAGGTAAGCCGATTTTTTTTACGCTTGTAGCCCAGTGCCAAGCATTTTCCAAATCGTCAGAAATCATTTTATATGCGACTTCTTTCTGTGCATCGCACGATTTCCACTGTTCTTTAACCTGATATTTTTCCGAAAACTCTGTAAATGTTCTTAGTTGGAATTGTAAACAACCGCAAGACAATCTACCATTACTATCTACTATACAATAATCTCGTGGGTATCTGTTTGGTAATTCAATTTGCTCTAATTTGTTTATCCATTCCATTATTGGGTCTTTTGTCTGTTGTTGAATATCAGGTTTCGGAGCATCGGCTTTTGCCAATGGCGTACTCACTAATAAGACAAGGACTAGAGACCATATAAATTTACTCATAATTTGGGATGCCTATTTCATTATGATGTGAAATTACTTAGAAAAGCTCTTCGGCTTCCCAAGAGAAAAGACTTAAATCTACTCTCTTGGAAATATGAACATAGGAGAATAAAAGTGAAGCTAAGGGCTATAACAATGTTACTTTATCCCTGTTCGGTCTTTTATTCTCCTAGATTTAATTATATCATATATATTGGAATATGTCAATATCTAACCTTTTAAATCACAACCGCCACATATCTTCAATTTAAAGTGAAGTTTTGGAGGCTCTTCGTCGTGGCTTAGTATAGTTTCTGTCTTCTCTGGACTTACCGTAGCCAAGAATATAAATTCGCTATTACTATCGTATAATTTACCTATAATATCCTCGTTCAGAAATAATGGTATTTCCCTATTTCCATTTATTGTTATTAGCACTTCTTGCATATTGTTTGTTTTAATTTTGTACCAACGACCATTAGGCGATGAACAATTCCTAGAAGGAACCCAGGATGTCGTGTTGTATTATTCTAACATAATAAGAGTAAAACTGATTATATTAGTCAACGTACATTAAAAATCTGAATAGATATAACAAAAAGTGTAATAATGTGTCTATTCATTTATGCTTCTCGTGCCGTATAGACAAATAGCATTTATATATTTAATGTATCCGATAATCCCAGTATGTAGATTTTTACTCTACAACATAAACCTAATATGATCATTTTAATTTGTCAAATTATTTCTGTGGATAACTGATTTGACATCATTGGTGTAATAGTGTATAATGGCATTAGAACATAATCATAGGAGGATGCCGTGTTAATATCACAAGTATTGTTTTGTAATTGGTGTAAAAAGAATAGACAGCACATGATTTCTTTGCACTGTTTTAATTCTGGGGATAATATGATAAGCCGATGGGCAACGTGTACCCATTGTGGACACCAACGTATTTACACAAAAAATATAAGGAGGTCAAAAATTATCGCACGCATAAGATCACGCTAATATCCCCGTACAATATATTTTCCATACAAAACAATAAAGCCTCATAAGGCTTTATAAATTCACGAGACCCAACCAATGTTAGGTCTCGTCTTATACGGGAACACATATATGTGATAAAAGTTCCATTAGATTATTTCCTCCTGATTTAATCGAAAAATAAAGTTATGGCAAACAAAAATCTAAACAAAATAATTAAAGGCAATTGTATAGAAGAATTAAAAAAACTGCCTGAAAAACCTCTGATTGATAAAAAAATAGAACTCGAAATTGATAAATGGAAAAAATTTGAGTTAAATGGGTTATTTAAAATTCAAGGAAGTAAAACTACTCCATTATTGGAATTAGAAGAGTATGGAAAAGGGAAATATCCATATGTGACAACACAGGCTACAAACAATGGGATAGAAGGATTTTTTGACTTTTACTCAGATCACTTTCTTATTCTTCGGGTCTTTAATTTATGCTTGATTTGACCAAACCTAAAAGCGCAGGTTGAGCAAATCAAGGCGTATCTTGGTAAGCATAATAACCATTCCCCTATACTTGCGGAGCAAGTATATAAACAAACATAATCATAATATATAAAAAGAGAAGTAATCCAAGCGTGCCAAATAGCAACTTAAAAAACACTTTTATATTATTGACGATGCGTTGTCTTTTTGTCTCTTTAAGTATATCTATATAGTTAATATCATTATGGTTCATATTATTATTTGTATTCAATACTTAATGCACTTATTACATTTATAATTGCATCTCTTATTATCTCGCTTTCTTCTGTGTTGTCTTGATATTTTGATAATAATTCACTGAGTAATGAGATACAATTTTTTATATTTTCTTTTTGCATGTTGTATATATTTATTCTGCGACCTTTGTTTATGATGTTATCATAATATAAGTATAACATATTTGTATAAACTAAAAAGTGGATAACTACTATATATTAACACATATTTATATATGTTGTTAAAAATACATAAAAGCAAGGAAAAACGAGCAAAACACGAAAAAATACAAACAAACAAGGCTCTAAAATCAATTCTAACGCACGCAAAGATAGCACGGCTACATAATGTACCTGTACTAGCATAACAAAAAACTAACGGTTCCCCTAGCGGTGCGATAGCAACGCATATCTCATATAAGTAAACACAATAAAGAAAGAATGATATATAAGAAGTAAAGAGATATGTATGGAAGAGATGGATACATATACATACACGCGCATATGTATGTATGTATAAATATAAATATATATGTGTATATATGTATAAAGTATATGTATAAAGTAGTTACGTTTCTATCCGAACGCATTTATAAAAAGAATTTACCCTACCTACATCATATTACATCATAATATAATAAATATGTCAATCATCATAATACAGTATATATGTAGTTTTGCTAGTACAGACACATTATTATGTATGCGTAATTATGTATGCGTATATATGTGTATATATATGTGTGTGTACGTATATATGTATGTGTATGTGTGAATAAATATATCAATAATGTAGCAATAATGGTAATAAACGCACTGTCGCACAATACATCTTGTGCGACAGTTAGCATAAATACTAGGGTTTTCGTATATATATATGCCCCTTAATCATTATATGACCCAGTATATAGTGTTAAAGTGTGCATATATGGATATAATCGGACATATTATAACACAAATTTATGAATTTGTCAATAGGGGTATGGGGGTTTCAGAGTGCTTCCCATCATTAGTACCCCCACCAAAAATTTTATATATATATTTTTCCCCCCATATTATATAGGGCTTAATTTAACGCCATACCCTATATAGCCGATTATGACTGATTATAGCAGATATTGACTTAGTCCATATTTTATGATATAATATATACACTGTGAAACTATCGGATATACAGAAAAGAGCTTTATTTAAGGCGCTAGCTACGAAAACACAATATGAGGCTGGGGTAGAATTTGGTTTGGATAAACATTACAAATCTAATACGAGTGTAATCAATGCGGTGAGGCGTATTTATCAAGATGTGTCAGAATCGCCTGAAACGTACGCTGTGAGCCCAGATGTTGTGGAACTGGTACAGAGAGCTATGGAAGAGAGAAAGTCTCGTCCTAGAGCCATTCAGGGGGCAAAGATGCGGTCTGGCGAACTGGATACATTGGACACAAAGAACCTAGTATTGAGTTCTGGAAAGAAAGCGTGGATATTATTAGATGAAAAATTAAATTATCTAATGAAACATCCAAAGGCGTTTAAGGGTGAATCGCTTATGTCTATTGCTAAGGTTGCGGGTATTTCGTTTGATAAGGGACAGATTGCTAAGGGTGAGGCTACTGAACATATATTATTAAAAGCACAAATACGAGAGGATATGAGTGCTAAGGAGGCATTAGAAGAAATAATGAAGATGAGGGAAGCATCAATGCAGAAATAATATAAAAACCCTAAATGGATACAGAACACAAAAGAAGAGAGAAGCTACTTCTTGAGTATCAAGAATCTTCGGAATATAAGGATAAACTTATAACTAGACTTAAAATACAGGATGCGTGCAATAGAAGCCAAGAGGCACGCATATATGCTATGGCGGCGTGTAAGGCTGACCCTATGTTTTTTATAGATAATTTTTGTTATACACCAAATGATAAGTATCGGCAATACCATTTTCCATTTATATTATTTCCATTTCAAGAAGATTATGTAAATTGGCTTGTACAACACATCAGAGAAGGTAGAGATGGTTTAGTGGAAAAATCTAGAGAGATGGGCGTTACTTGGGTTACTATGTCTGTATTCTTATATATGTGGCTATTTGACGATAATTTTAATGCACTCATAGGGTCATACAAAGAAAGTTTGGTAGATGACAGAAGTAAAGACTCATTATTTGGCGTGATTGATTATAATCTAAATACTTTACCCAAATGGATATTACCACACAGATTTAATTTTGATAAACATAGAACGGGTCTTAAATTAGTAAATCCAGAAAACAATAATATTATACGTGGAGATACTATGAATCCACAGTTTGGTCGTGGTTCAAGACGTACTGTTACATTTCTAGATGAGGGTGCCCATTGGGAATATTTCCAAGATGCGTGGAATTCTTGTGGTGATACAACGAATTGTCGTATTACCGTATCAACGCCTTATGGATATAATGCGTTTGCGTTGCTTAGAGATTCTGGTATAGATACGCATACATTACATTGGAAGTTACACCCGCTTAAAGACAATGCGTGGTATGAATATGAAAAGAGTAGGAGAACAGAGGACGCTGTGGCTCAGGAGCTTGATATATCTTATGTTAAGTCTCAATATGGTAGAGTATATCCAGAATGGGATAATGTAGAATTCGGTGCCTTTCCTTATTTAGAAGAGCATCCCTTGTTTGTGTCTTGGGACTTTGGAAAATCTGATGATACCGCTATAATTTGGTGGCAGAAAATACCAAACGACAAGATAAGAATAGTGGACGTATATTGGAATCATGGAAAGACGATAGATTTTTATGTTCCATTTATAAATGGAACATTGCCATCAGATGGATATAAATATACCAGAAGTGATTTACAAGTTATTGAAGAACATAGAAATTGGAAGACTGGAACTCATTTTGGAGATCCAGCAGGCAGATTTGAAAATCAGGTTGTAAATAAAAGTGTGATAGATGTTTTAAAAGATAATGGTATTTATGTTAATTTCAGAGATGAGTGGAAGGTGTTTGATACTAGAATAACTGCTGCAAAACTACTTATGAGAGATAATTTAGTGGTAAATAAAAATATGAGAACAAAATATCTCGATTTATGTATGATGAGTTCTAAATATCCAGAAACTAAGGTTGGTGGTATCTCTATAACAAATTCTAAGGGGCTCAAACCAAAACATGACCAATACTCCCATTTAAGAAGTAGTTTTGAATATGGGGCGTTGGGCTTGACACAATATAAATCTCGTGGTATAATGATATACGATAAGTTCAAAAAGAAAGATAATTATGGACAAAGAAAAACAAGGCTTATCGGATATTAACATTGGTTCGTTGTGGTTTCGTAGGTTCTATAAGGAAGCTAAAAAATTAAGCCCATATTTGAGATTTAGAAGAATAAAACATGGGTTCTGGAGAATTTATTGGAAACAAGCCTATATAGGAGAATGTTATCAAGAAATGCCTATGATTGGACACGATATAGAGGAACCAGATATGAGATTTGAAAACCAGAAGTATTATGAAGAGTATGAGGACAATGCGGAACTTACCAGAAAAATAAAGAATTTTAGAGAAGGATATTATGATTCCATTAACAGATTAAGAAAAAAAGTATGGTTAATGAAGCATAACAAAGAGTATAATCAAAGGACGACAAACGCATATAAAAACATGAGAATAATATGATATTAGGAGGAATAAAAAACAAAATAGATTTACGTGATAGAGGACTTAAGCTTGGCAGTGCTATTGATATACCAGATACATATATACCAGATTGGTCTAAGTATCAGAAATATTATCAAGGACAACAACCCGCCTGTGGGGCGCACGCAGGAAGTTATATCAAAACAATACAAGAATCTATTGAGTCTGGCGTAAAACCAAATTTTAGCCCGAGATTTTTATGGAATGAAATAAAGAAGATTGATAACTATCCAATTGAAGTCGGAACGGATATGCGTTCTATTCTTAAGGTCTTATCAAATAGAGGAATATGTGATGCTAGTCTATTACCAAACGATGTAGAACTATCATTCAAGGAATATGCTAACGCAAACATTACACAGGAAATGTTAGATAATGCACACCCTAGAATTATAGATAGTTACGGTTTTGTGCGTAATTGGTCTTTTGAATCTTTAAAAAGTTATATATATACATTTAAAGCAGTGTTATTACTTTTATACGTAGATGATGCTTGGTTCAGAAGTATATCACCAACATTTACAAACAGACTTTATGGACATTTTGTTGTTGCTGCTGGTTTTGATGAGGGCGGTATATATGTTTTGGATAGCACAGAAAGAGATTTTACACGATCTGTTAAATATATTAGAAAAAAATATCTACCTTTTATTAGAGAGGTTGGAACGGCAACAGATGCAAATAATACCATCGTGTCCAAGCATTTAGAAATAATAAAGTTATTACAAAAGGTCGTTCAAATATACTATAAGTTATTAAATAAATAATATGTTATTTATAAATTCAATTCGCTCGTTTCTTTATGGAAAGAAAACCTACATCATATCTACATTGATGATTATGATTTCTCTTGTTAGATTAGTAAATGGAGATATTGATATGAGTACATTCTTGAATAGTCCTGATCTTAACTTGCTCTTAGGTGGTATTCTTGGTAATACTTTTCGTGCGGCTATTTCAAAATAAACACGTACTAATACATCTTAGGATAATAGAAAAAACACTCATAGTTTGGGTGTTTTTTGTTATTTGACAAAATGAAAATATAAGTGTATAATAATATTAGAAATATTTAAAAATAAATAATAGGAATGTGCCATGAAGGACAAAATAATTGGGCGACCCATTCGTCTGAATAGACAAATACTTATACCAAGAAATGGGAAGAGCTACGCCGAAGTTGTCTTTATCGGAGATGTTCATCTTGGTTCACCTCAGTATGACGAAAGACGATTTCTGAATATGATTCAATATTGCTTAAAGAAAAAATTGTATGTATTTCTAATGGGAGACCTAATAGAAATGGCTACAAAATATTCTATTGGTTCTGGTATTTATGAACAAGAATATAATGGTCAAAATCAATACGAAAAGATGGTTGAATTATTAAGGCCATTAGCCAACAAGAAACTGATATTAGGATTATTAAGCGGAAATCACGAAGAGCGTGTATATAAAACAACTGGAGTCAATATAGGAAAGATGTTTGCGCGTGAACTCAACGTTCCTTATCTTGGTGATGCTTGTTGGAATCAGTTTAAGGCGGGTAAGCAAATATATAATATATATTCACTTCACGGAAGAACTGGATCACGATTTGATGGAACCGCATTACTTTCTATTGAAAGAATTTCTGCCTCGTTTTTTGCTGATCTTGTTGTAATGGGTCACGTTCATAAATGTATCAATTCTGCCGTTATTATGCAGAGGGTACAGAACGGAATAGTAAAAGAACACAAGAAACATCTTTTAATAACCGGGTCTTATCTAAAGTATGATGGTGGTTATGGACAAATGATAGGATTACCTATATCTAAATTAGGTTCTCCAAAAGTTAAGTTTATGACCGACCAACACACTATTCATATTTCTTGGTAGGAGGTTACCATGAAAAAGATAGTTCAATATCCCTGTATACGTTGTAAAAAATTATCTGACGGCAATATAAAATTATATCAATTTGTTAATGATAATTTAACTATTGTTAGATTTGTTTTAGATTGTTGTAAACTGGAAATAGTCAAATATTTCAACAAGTCAAACTTACGCAGATATATAAAGGAGATATAAAATGAACCTAATAGAAATGAGGGATAAATATGTTCTTATGCCTTGTAAATGTAGGGATGGTAAGGAATCAAGTATTTCTCTCAAATCCGTGTCCGTTATAGATATATCTACTTCGGTTGTTATTGTAAAAGTGGTATGTCTTTTCTGTCATAATGTAAAAAGGTATAAGGTTGGATTAAGTAGATTCTTGGAATTGTTTTATGTACATTCTGGAGATATAGATGAAAACAAACTCTAGGTGTCCAATTTGTAAACAAAAATATAGTGGCAAAAATAGGGAAAGCCCTCACCACATATATCCAAAAAGATTCTTTGGTCTTCATAATTCAATATATTATTTATGTCAATCTTGTCATAATAAACTTGAGTGCTTTATTCCATTGGAGACCAAGCTTAAAAAGAAAGAATATGATAGAATCTTAAAATGGTTTATATTCTATTTCTCACCTTTTTAACCCCCATTATAACGTGGGGGTTTTATTTTATACATATATACTTGCTTTTTTTAACAAAGTGTGTTATAATATATATAACTAAATAAAGATGTCAGAAGTAAAACAGGTTAATTCGGTTGTTAATTCCCCAGTTGGAAAAGAAAAAACTGATATACCAAAATACAAACCAAGTAATGAAGAGATTGCCGTTCTTGGAGACGTGTACACTAAATTCAGAAATACAGAACAGGCACGTAATCAAAAATTTGCATACTTTGACTATAGAGATTTAACAACATACATAGATGATTGTGTGGTTCGTTTTGTTACAAATATAGACGAACGTGATGATATAGAAGATTGGCAAGCTAGGGTTAATCAACCATTTTCAAGAAATAAGGTTTTAGCTATATTGGGTAAGATTGTTGATGCGCTCCCACAAATTGAAGTTACTAATAGAGGTGGAGAGGATTATATACGTGCTGAAATCTTAAATACATTATTTGAATATTCAGAATATGAAGATGATTCAGAAGAATTCTTTATATATTTTATAGAAGAGTGTTTAGTAAAAGGAACTGCTGTTGGATATGAGGGGATTGATGTTGATGACGGGACAGTAAGAGATATAGTAAAATTTGAAAATGAAGACAACCTCACCATAAAAGAAAACACCATAAAGAAAAGAAAGCTATCAAGCACAATCGTTCCATTAGAAGAGTTTTATCCTTCCTCTGTTGGTATAAGAAAAATAAAGGATATGCCGTTTGCTTTTTGGAGAAAGGAAATACCATTTACAAAGTTTCAGAAAGATTATGGTTCATATAAAAAAGCTAAATATGTTGAACCATATTCAACCCATCAGGGTTCTGGCGAGGTAGAGTTACCATTTTATAAAGATTATATATCCTCATTTACCATTGAGGGTAATGTTGAGATACTTAGATATTATAATCAAGTAGATGACCAATATATAATTGTTGCTAATGGAATATGGTTAAATCCGATTAAGGGTGAAGTGGATATGATTAGCCCATTACCATTTACGCACAAGAAACTTCCTTTCTTTTCTATTATTTATGATATTTTGGGAAGTGATTTCTTTTATGGAAAATCATTGGTAGATAGGCTTAAAGCACTACAAGACGTCTTGAATGTATTAAATAATATGTTACTTGACCAGAGTTTCTTATCTGTATTTTCTCCTATCTTAATGGCTGGAGATGACGAAATAGAAGATGACTTCCTAAGACCAGGAAGAAGAATACAAATAGATACTGGCGGACTTCCACTCAATCAGTCATTTATGAAACTTGATATGGGAACGCCTGGAAATTGGCATCAGTTTATACTTGATTATACGAAAAGAATATTGGAAGAAAGTTCGATTGACTCTGTTCAACAGGGTGCTGCTGGTGTTGGAGGAAGAACAACGGCCACAGAAATAAGAAGTGCCGCAGCTGGTGTAGTTACCCTACTTGGTTTATTTGCTAAGTTTATAAAGTTTGGGATGAAAGACAGGGCAAGGTTGAGAGTATCTAATATTTTACAGTTCTATACAGACCCAGAATATCCGATATTAGAGGGAGTTCTTGGTGTTGGCTCAAGTGAAACCGCAAAAGAAGCATTTAATGTATTTAGAGTAAATTCAAGCGCCTTAACTGCTGGAAAGCGTGGAGAGAAAATTATTATGATGTTTCAAGATAAAAACAAAATGCCAACATCTCAACAACTAAAATTTGAAACATCTTTAGAGGAAAAATTAAGTGGTCATAAGATAAGTAAAATTGCAGTTATTCCAGAATATATCAGGAATATTGAATGGGATGTTGTTCTTGTTCCTGGAAATAGGTCAGAACAATCAAAGGATTTGGATAGGGCGTTAGAAATACAATTCCAACAGACAATGAATGCTATATATCCAGACTTGGTAGATAGAGAAGAAATGGCGGCACAGTTAGTTGAGAAATATGGAAGAGATCCAAGAAAAGTATTAAAACAATCAATATTTCAACCACCACAAGCACAACCAATTAGTGGCAATAATAGTTTGCAGGTTAATTCTGGTGGCGATAATTCTGCTAACACGGTTCGTGGTAGTACTGGTGTAGGTCAAGAATCTTTACAAATAAGAGACTTAACAAACCAAATGACAGGATAATATGATTATAAAACTTTTATCTAAATTACCAATAAAATACATAGAAGAAGCATATTTTAAAAAATATGGTAATGAAATATTATCTGCTGATAAAACACAAAAGAGGATTCAAGAGGTTATTATTGCGGACATGGGTAAGGTTGAGGGTGCTATAGACTTATTCAAATCAATAGCAAAAGATGATTTGATTAGATTTTTTAATGTCATTCCAGAAGAACAAAAGTTAGTCAGGGGCGCACACAATAGAATAATGTGGCTGGTTAATCTAATGCAAAAAGAATCAAAGAAAACTAATAAAGACAAGAAAACTAACCACGTACTTACTTCTCCAAGACACGGATAATATGGCAAAAAAACTTACAAAAAGAAAAGCAAAAAAGATTCTCAAAGAGGGAGTTGCTCATGGAAAAAAATTAACAGCAAAACAAAAGAAATTTTTTGGTGCTATTACTGGTGGAAAGGGGCCTAGGAGAAAAACAAAAAGGAAGCATAAAAAAAAGAGTATAATTGACTTATATTTAAAAATATGTTATAATAGTAATGTGTGTGATAGTCCTAGTTAGTATTTATAATAAAGAGTATTAACTAGGGTTATTAAGCCCTCGGTATGTTTGTCGGAACTGCCGTGACAACTTGGTTTATTGCGGACTCAACCGCCATCAGTCTCAACTGATGTAAATAAAGGGACGCCTTTTATAGGTAAAACAAGGGACAGAAAACAAAGATTGTCAAAAGATGGAAAAGGAAAACAACACATCCGAAACTAAGGTTAACTCGGAGGAAGAAAAAGAACCTAATAAAGGTCAGGAAGACGAAAGAGATGCTAAAATCTTAGAACTTGAGAAAAGTCTCAAGGACAAAGATAATATTATTTCTGGAGTCGTTGAAGAGTTGAAGGAACTTCGTGTTAAAAAAGGCACAGAAGAACCATCAAAAGCCGAAAACGAGGATGAAGTTTCTCTTAAAGTAAGCAAGATTCTACAGGAAGAAAAATCTAAAGAATCTAAAGCAAACAAAGAAAAAGCTCTGGAGATTTTCTATAAAGAGAATAAAGAATTTCATCCCGAAAATGATATTGCTGGATTAAGGTTTAAGCTTATTGAAAAAGAACTTGAAGATTTTAATTTATCAAAAGCACAATCAGTTGATGATTATCTCAAATTTTTGAATAAAGCGTTGAATCAAATCAATGCCTCCAAAAAAGAGAACAAAGAAACAACCGTGCATATTGATCCCAATATTCCAAAAGAAGAAGGGAACCCAGAAAGCAAATCACCCAACAACTTATCATCTAAAGAACTTAAGATTATGAAACAGGCTGGTTGGACAGAGGAAAAATACCTAAAGTTGAAATCCTCACAACCAACATATATTAGGAGTCTTATGGATGCAATTCCTGATTAACAACGACATTGATAAAGGTCGTAAAAATAAATTAATATAAAAAATGGCATTTATAAATCGAGGTAGTCTTAATCCGCATGGTGCGCCTGTTTTGCGACACGAAATTGTTGCAAACAGTATCACTATCACGGAACTTGATTCTGTAAAATTGTCAAGTGGATTTGTGGCTCTTGGCACAGCTGGAGCTTTGGTCTTTGGTCATGTTAATGGTATTGGCACACAGTTTGGAGTAGGTCTCGAAACAACTGGTGCTGCGGGTGCGGAAATCGGCTCTTTTGCTGGTACCTACACCACAGCCTCAACAAACCAAACATCAGAGAAGGTAAAAGCAGAAGTGGATATTTCAAAATACTCACTCTACTCTGCCGACCCAGATGCGGCAATAGGCACAACTACTGGTAGTAACCTTCTTGGTTATTACACAGACATCGCAGATGAAGATAATACTGATGAAAGTACAGCAATAGCTGCAACAGCACAGTATTTTATTCATGGCGTTGACCCGCTTGATAGTGGAAACCAAATCGTAAGTATTTACGAATCGGTTGTCTTCGGAGTATAAGCCAATATATAAACTAACATTATGGAAAATAGAGCTATTTGGACAGATTTAATTGGTGGCGTTGGTTTGCAGATTGGTGAAGTCTTCAACCAGGGTCAAGAGGAATATCAACCTGGAATTTTCAACGTCCTTAATCGTGTTTCTGGAATCGGTGCACAACGCAACGTATCTGGAAAGACTGGAGTAGGAGAAATCTCACTCTTTAATGATGGTGATGATATACCAGGCGGAAGGCGATATAAAACATATACAACTAAAATTGTTTATAACAGTTATGGTAAATATATTGATGTAACTAAAAATACTATTGAAGACAGGGATTTCTCATCAGAACTTGATGAAATGAAAGACCTTTCAATCGGTGCTAACTATTCACAAGATAAATCTGGTATGCAGATTTTCAATGGTGGATTTGCTACTACCGTTCAGGTAAATGGTTATAATCTATCGCTTTATGGAGATTCAGTTCCTACATTTTCAACAGTCCATCCGACCGTTGTTCCTGGAGGATCAAGTCAATCTAACGCTTCAGCACAAAGTATTCCTTTCAATGGGGATAATTTGGAAGTCGCTTATGTGGCTGTTGAAGAGCAACAGACAGACGATGGTCTTGCAATCTCTATGCTTGGAAAACCAATGATTGTGTTACCACCAGCCCTACGAAAGGAAGGCTTGGAAGTAACAGAATCACAACTCGTTCCAGATTCTGCTAACAACGCTATTAACGTATATAACAATGGTATGTCTTGCGACATGGCCGTTTCTACGTTTATAGGCGCTGCTAACGGAGGTTCTGATACGGCTTGGTTCTTGGTTGTTCCTAATCGTCATAAACTCAATCACGAAGTTCGTCAAGAACCTCGTATGGAGACTGACGTCAACATTAAGAACAAGGTTGTTACGTTTACGATTGACGCACGTTGGACTGATTCAGTCACAGACTGGAGAAGGACTTACGGAAGTCAGGGAAATTCGAGCGCTTACAGTTCTTAATCTCAATGGTTTGGCGGCTTTCCTTAAAAACCGCCCCAATTATAATTTATATCCTTATTCTCAAGCGTATAAATTAAAGGAAATGAGAATACAGAAAAAATATTTTACTAAATCAGAACGGAGATTTATTAGAATATTACAAGAAAAACACATTCCGTTCAAATCAAAGGTCAAAATTAACGATAGAGAAATTGATTTTATAATTGGAAAATATGCTATTGATATAGACGGACACGAACAAGATTCAGATAAAAATGAAATGCTTGCGAGTGAAGGTTATATACCAATACATTATGACAATAGAGAAATCAAATCTCTAATAAAGAACAAAAATGAGTTTAACAAACTATCCTAATGGAATTTCTAGCTATGGCATCCCAGTAACTGGCTCTTTGCCTCTTACTCTTGGTGCTGCTGGTGTTGGAAAAATCTATTTTGTTGATGCAACAAACGGTTCTGATGGTAACACTGGATTGTCTCCTGATCAAGCACTTAAAACTGTTAATCAAGCATACTCTCTAGTAACAAGCAATAATCAAGACATAATTGTTTTGTCAACAAACTCAACCCATACGCTTTCTGCTCCTCTCACTATCACTAAAAACAGACTCACTATTATTGGTGCTGATTTTGTTGGTCGTGTGGTACAGCAAGCCGCTAAAATCTCAACAAGTTCAACAGAATCTAGTGCTGCTCATGTAATGAAGAACACTGGAGTTCGTAACACATTTATAAATTTGAAATTTATTCAATCTTCTACAAATGCTGCTGCTCTTGAGGTTGTACGAGATGGAAGCGAGGGTGCTTATTATCAGAACTGTTCATTTGTATTTGGTGTGGTTGATAATCTTAACCAAACTAATGCGTATGAATTTGTTGCTGGTACTGACTCTATGACGATGAGAGATTGTCTTATTGGAACCGAAACTCTTTTGACAAGTGCTGCAAGGTCTGTGTTTTACATTGACCAAGTAACCACAAGCCAAGAGTTTAAATCTAATTTGATTAAGGATACTATATTCCTTATTTCTTCATCTAGCGCAACCGCAGATATGGTTCATGTTTCCGCAAATACAGACGTGTTGTTTACCAACCTGTTTGATAATTGTAGATTTATGGCATCTTTAGATTCTGCTGGTGGGGCTGCTGTTACCAATGCCGTTACAAGTGCTGTGAGCCTTGTTAAGGGTGTTCTTAACTTTGCAAACCCAGTAGCGTTTGGATTCACAAACTTCTGTGCTGGGACGACTGCACACGTTCAGACGTACGGTCCTGTAACATCGGCACAAGCTGGTGAAGCTGGCACTCCTTTATAAAGATAATATAGCTTTTCTCTCACACTCTCTTTGGAGATAAAGTAGAGTGTAAAAATAAAGAACTATGAAAAAGATACAAAACACAACTAAAAATGATATTTCCATCAAAATCAAGGGGATTGTATATTCCGTTGAGGCTGGTGGTGATGTTAGCGTATCAGACGAAGTAGCTTCTAGTTGGAAGAAGATTCACGGATTTCTGATCGTTTCTGATGTTTTAGATAATCCTATAAAAAAGGAAGAAAAAGAAATTAAAATTGAAGAAAACGAGGAAATTAAAGAAGAACCTAAAAAGGTAAAGGTCTCAAAAAAACCTAAGTCAATAAAAAAATAGAATGGCTAGCTTAGCACAAACATTAAAGAAACTTAGGAGTAAAAAAAAGAAAAAATAATATGTCAGGTATTGGATACACATATCAAAACCCAATCGTACTTATAGGAAGTAAATCTGGAACTACTCGTACACCAAGCGCGCTTACAGCCACAGCTTCTGATAATGCAAAAACATTTGATACAAAAGGAATGTCAAAAACAAACCTTAGTATTTTATATACGACTGGTGCTGGAGAGACTAGTAACACATTGAATATCACGGTTGAATCTAGTCCAGATAATACAAATTTCTATCAAATAGTGAATGAATCAGCTTCGTCTGGTACATCTACATTATTTCAGAGGAGTTTTGTTTTTACTGGTACAGATGCAGCAACCGCATATTCTTATTCACTTCCATTAGATATACAAGATAAATTTATGAAGATTTCCGTCTCAGAGGGTGGAGTAATTACAAATTTTGGAACTGTATATGTAGAGGCGATGTTGTCTGGCGCAAGATAATAATTTCTATGGACTCAAAGACAAGAAAAATAAATAACTTAAAAGAACATTTACGTTCTATAAAGTCAAATATTCAGATTCTTTCTAAAGAGATTTCTGAGAAAATGGAGGAAAAAGCTAATTTAGAAAAACAAATTAGGAATCTTCACACACTTCAAATCTCTGAGTCCAAGGAATTATCAGACATTCGCGAAAGTAAATTATATGAATTAGATACAATACGTGGGGAAAAAGAATCTCTGCAGAAAGAAAGAGAACAGATTGAGAAAGATAGAGAGCTACACGTAGAAAAAATAAAAGATATAGATATTCTTTTACAAGAAAAAAATAGTGAATTAAATAGATTAAGAGATGAACTTAGTAATACTACTCTGAAAATAATTTCAAGAGAGTCGGAAATAGATGAATTAGATTCTAAAATAAGTAACAAGAAAGCAATTATTAGAGGATTAGAAAGCATTGAAAAAGAAAATAACGAACTGCAGAAAAAGATAGAGTCTGCATTAAATAAGCTTAAAGAACTTGAGGAAAAATATAACAAAAAGGAACTATCCCTACAAAATAAGTTACAAAAAATAGAGCAAGAAATAGATGTAAAAAAAGACTCTGTAAAATATATAAAAAAGGGATTAGAACTTAGAGAAAAAAATATAATAAAAAAGGAACGAGACCTTGCTATATTAGGAAATAGATATAGACAAGCATATAAAAAAACATTTGGAATTGATACAAAAATTATTTAATTATGTCATTTAGAGAACCACAAACACCAGGAATAGCAGGATTAGATGAACTCACATCAGATGAGGAAACAACAGTACAATCAATAAACGCATTAGAAAACCCTGGTTCAGATAAAATATTGTTTTGGGATCACTCTGGTCTTGCGTGGAATTTACTTACAGTAGGTTCTGGTTTAAGTTTAGTTGGTACTACCCTTACCGCAACGGGCTCTGGATTATCTGGAACAGCAAATGAGATAGCATATTTTGATACTACAACCTCCATTGCTTCTCTTACAACAGTAACGTATCCTAGTCTTACAGAATTAACTTACTTAAAGGGTGTTACTTCAGATATACAGACACAATTTTCTAATAAACAACCATTAGACGCTGACCTCACTGCGATTGCAGCACTTGGATTTACATCAACTGCCTTTCTTAAAAAGACTGCGACAGATACTTGGGCATTAGATACAAGCACTTATTTAACAGCAAACCAAGCCATTACTTTATCTGGTGATGTTTCGGGTTCTGGGACAACGTCTATCACTACCACAATCGGAGCTGGGGTGGTTACTTTATCAATGATGGCTGATATGTCAACGGCATCGTTATTAGGTAGAAATACCGCAGGATTAGGTGCACCTGAAGTTATTACGGATATTCCTACGGGGATTACTATTGGTGCCGCATATATTTATAGAGCTGGCGGAACTGATGTAGCGGTAGCTGATGGAGGAACTGGAGCAAGTGATGTCTCAACTGCAAGAACTAATTTGGGTTTAGTAATCGGCACAAATGTTCAAGCTTGGGATGCTGACCTGGATACTTGGGCGACAAAAACAGCCCCATCTGGGACTGTATTAGGAACAACAGACACCCAAACATTAACTAATAAAAGAATAAATCCGAGAGAAACAACCGAAGCGTCCAATTCAACCCCAACACCAAACTCAGATACAACCGACATTCATACCATTACTGCCTTGGCGGTAGCAGCAACTTTCGGAGCTCCGACTGGAACTCCAGTGCAGGGGCAGAAATTGATTATTAGAATTAAAGATAATGCCACAGCCCAAACCTTGGCATGGAATGCAATTTATAG
>Ga0100403_1001634_pt1 | contig 19617 bp, 27 predicted proteins | sample CryGeymet201501t_FD_83663 | JGI IMG/M metagenome (GOLD analysis project Ga0100403, IMG submission 83663) | Groundwater microbial communities from Crystal Geyser aquifers in Utah, USA - Crystal Geyser metaG 2015-01t | ecosystem: Environmental > Aquatic > Deep subsurface > Groundwater | place...
ATGTCCAAATTTATCGGTCGCAAAGTTGAAGCAGCCATCGGTTTAGAATCATCCAGAGGAGCAGGTGTCGCACCGGCTTTGTCTCTTGGTAAAATCGACTTTAGTGTTTACGACAAAACTGTTGATGCAAGACAAACAGAGTCTTTGGGTCACATTGCAGATAGTTCTGACAAATATGTAGTTGAGAAATACGCACAAGGGGCCATGGGCGGCGACCTGGGCGCGAATTCAGCGGCATATCTGCTCGCCATGGCTTTCGGCGGCTCAGTTGCAACGGGTGGAGTAGCCGACAGTGTTTATCCTCACACAATCCCCCTAGATAACGACAACGTACACCAGTCGGGTGCTCTTTTGGTAAAAGACCCAGACCGGTCGCTCATGCACAAACTGCTCATGCTCGAAAGCTTTGGTTTGGAAATTACTCTCGAGGATCTTGTTAAATGGGATGCAGAGTTCATTTCGAAGGTTGGAGTGACGAGCACGCAGAGTATTCCAACATACGTAGAAGACTACAAATTCACAAAACGCAAAGCAAAGATTTATATTGCCGACAACATCGCCGGACTTGCTGCAGCATCTGCACTTAGCATGAAAAGCTTTAGTATTAAAGTGAACAAAAACCTCGAGCGAGATAGTTCATTGGGTACCGTAGAGCCAGAAGATGTATTGAACAGGGAAATCAGCATCGAGGGCCAGCTGAGACTCAACTACACCGATCAGACATTCAAAGATTATATGCTCAACGCGAGTCGCAAAGCCTTGAGAATTAGTCTCACTAGCGAAAAACTTATCGGCGCAACTACTTATGGGAGCATTGAGATCGACTTGCCAAAAATTGACTTCTTCAGTTGGGAGCCAGATGCAGGGTTGCCAGATATTGTCGCACAGCAAATCAATTTCAAAGCAAACTACGATCTGACCGATGGGTTGGTCGAGAGTGTCACAGTGAGTAATGCACTGGCCACAATATAAGTAGCGGGGAGGTGACTATGCCATTCGTAATCAAAAGACGACTAGATTTATCAGGGACTGGTGATGGTTGGGCAGAGGCCTACATCGAATACAATCCAATAAGAAGCAAAGACAGTGATCAGCTTCTAGATATCCAAAAATACCGCCAAAAGATCCTTGCCAACGATATCGATGCGGTCCGCTCCGCGCGCGGGAAAACAATGCAGATCATTGTTGATAATTTCTTGGGAGGCATGGGTTATGACGGCGAGAAGCTTGCTCCCATCACAAAAGAAAATCTTGATGAACTCCCAGATGATATTCTGACGGAGCTCTTTCAGCTCATCACTGGACAAATTGACGCAAAAAAAAACAAGCTCTCTCAGACCTAATATTCATAGGCATTCCTGAAAACTTCGTTCCAGACAAAGATCAGCAATGGGCGCTCGATGCTATTGGCAGATATAAATATCGCAAACACTTCCACCTAAGCGCTTCCGAAATGGACTCTGAGCCATACGGGGAGTATCTAATTAACAGCACAATAATATCCTTGGTTGAAATTAAACAGACCGAAAAGTCTGCTATTATGGAAAGAGAAATCGAGCTAAAATCTAACCATGGCAAAAATTGACGTTCAAGTAATCATCGACGCAGTCGACAAAGCAAGCGCAAAGATACAGGATGTTGGCACAAAAATCAGTAGTGTTGGCAGAAGTATGGCGCTTGTTGGTGCCGCGCCTACAGCTGCGCTAGGATTGGCCACAAAAGCAGCCATAGATTTTGAGTCAGCATTTGCTGGTATCAGAAAAACTGTTGATGCATCAGAGACAGAGTTTGGGCAACTAGAAGAAAACATCAGAAATATTGCCAAAGAGGCTCCGGTAAGTACGACAGAACTTTCCAAGATTGGAGAGATGGCAGGTCAACTTGGCGTGAGCGGAGTAGGTAATCTCACAAAATTCATTGACACAGTTTCAAAAATAAGTGTTTCAACTAACTTGACCTCGGATCAGGCTGCAACGTCATTTGCTCGTATCGCAAATATAATGCAGGAACCAGTTGATTCTGTAGATAGAATGGCATCCTCAGTTGTTGATTTGGGAAATAACTTTGCCACAACGGAGTCCGAGATAGTAGATTTTGCAACACGCATTGCTGGTGCTGGAAAAATAGCTGGTCTTACTTCTAGCGATATTTTTGGCATCGGCGCCGCCATGTCATCGGTCGGTGTTCAAGCAGAGGCAGGTGGTACAGCTGTGCAAAAAGTATTGCTTTCTATGAAGCAGGCAGTTGTCAGTGGCAACAGCGACCTAGCTATTTTTGCAAAAACAGCAAACTATACTGGTGAAGAATTCAAAAAAGCATTTGAAGAAAACGCTGGTGCTGCGTTTAGTCGGTTCGTCATGGGACTCGGAGATCAGGGAGATCAGGCGCTCGGCACATTGTCGGATCTTGGACTTGAGGACCAACGCCTCGTCCGATCGTTCCTATCTCTAGCAAACGCTGGAGATTTAGTGGCTCAGTCTCTGGTCACATCGGGTCAAGCATTTGACGAAAACACTGCCTTGACAGAAGAAGCAGGAAAAAGGTACGCAACGACGCAGTCACAAATCAAGATATTTAAGAACCAACTCGCAGACATCGGGATAACTATTGGAAGCACTGTTTTGCCGATGCTCAACGCCGCCCTAAAGGCTATAAAACCAATGGTGGACTCGTTCTCTCGTTTCTCAGAAAAGCATCCAAAATTGGTTGCTGGATTACTCGGAATCGGCGCCGCGATCGGGATAATAGGTGTGGCGATGGTAGTTCTAGGACCGTTGGTGACAGCGCTCGGAGTACTGTTCGGTGGCTTGGGATTAATCATCGGAACTGTCGGGACCATAATCGGCGGCACGATTGCAATTCTCGGTGGTCCCCTTACCCTGATAATACTCGGAGTTGTAGCCGTGGTTGCTCTACTTACTGCAGCGTGGAAAAACAATTGGTTTGATATCCAAGGAAAGACGGCAACGGCAGTCTCCATGATAATAGGATCGGTTGATTGGCTGCGTCAAAAGTTTACACAGTTCATCGATTTTGTTGGCTCTATCCCCCAACGGTGGGCAGAATTTCACGCAATGCTTGCCCGCGAAGCAGCGATCACGTTTGTAGAGAGAATTCCCCTAGCAATTGGGTTTCTGGTTGGCCGACTGGTCCGATTCGTAACAGAAGACATCCCTCAATTTATCCAACGCACAATTGATTGGTTCGCCATACTGCCTGACCGAATAATGTCATCACTCCAGATTATGGTAGGAAACGTTGCTGTTGGATTCCAAAGTGCCAGAGATGCTGCGATCGCAAAGGTCCAGGATATGATAGTAAATGTCGTTGTGTGGTTTCTAAACATGAGGGACAGAATATCGGAAACAATCAACCAGCTTCCCCAAATAATCGACAACGCTTTCCAAAGGGCAAGAGATTCTGCAATAAATAGAGTCAAGGAAATGGTCGATGGCGTTCTTGGTTGGATCGGAAAAATAGGAGAAAACATCGACAATGCGATAAATAAAGCAAGAGATTTAGGTGCTCAGGCAAAGGCAGCGTTCGATGTAGGCAATGCCTCCGGACAGCACCGGGCCATGGGCGGTCCAGTATCATCAGCAACACCGGTAATGGTCGGAGAAAAGGGTCCCGAAATGTTCGTGCCTCACACGGCCGGTCAGATAATACCAACCAAGGATGTTGGCAGAGGTAGCCAAACAACAATTAGCATTGTAGTGAACGCGGATATCGGGCAGAATATGGATATCGACAAATTGGTCGAGCGCCTACAGTGGACTATTAGCAAGCAGGGACTCATCTAATGATCACCACCGCAACAATAAACTCAAAAACATTCGGCAGAGGATATCTGACGGCAATTACCATGGTAGACGGATTTGCTTCCCCAACGGTGCAATCATCGATGTACTACAACTCCGGCAACCACGGCGGGAAGATTCCTAACTCATACTGGAGAGAGAGAATACTCGTTTTTGATTTATCAGTCAGAGGGACTTCCGTAGCAACATATGTAGCAGAGCGTGATGCCATAATCAAAGCATTTGGACTTCCACGAACTGGAATAGCAACGATGACATTTACTACCCTTGACGGCAGAAACTTGCAATTTGATGTGCAGCTGAGAAATATAACCGGTCCCTTTCAACGCGGCCAAAATTCATTCGGCAATCTACGAGTAGAACTCATAGCGCCATCGCCGTACATAATCGCGCAATCGGCAACAGACACTGCGGTCACACTGCCCTCTGGTGCAGGAACTGTTATTCCAGCAATCATCCCAATGGACTTGAGTTTCGGCAGTGGAGTCGGGGAAACAATAACTCTCTCGGGGAATGGCCTCTACTTCCCCACAGTAACAATTGTTGGTCCATGCACAGATCCGATTATCAGAAACAATACTACTAGTCTACAGATACAGGTCACCGGCACATTTACTGGATCAGACACGATTGTCGTTGATATGGAAAACGAGACAGTCACTCAGAATGGCTCAACTAACCTACTGGAAAATACTGTCGGAGATTTTTGGGCACTGGTAGCAGGTGCCAATGCAGTTATTTTCTCATCGGGTATATATGACGCAGCAGCGTCAGCGACGTTTACATGGAGAGATTCATGGTTAGGAATTTAATATGGCAAGTGTTTATGGAAAATCTGACTGGATTTTTGAGATAAGAGATCAGGATGGTAACAATAGGGTTCGCCTAACTGCAGCAAATAAGCGAAAGGTGGCGCACGCTCTTGGATCTGGAGGGCAGGCAAGTTTTACTATTAACCTCAACGATGTCAACGCCTCAGAGTTCAACTTGAGAGAAAGTAGAAGCCAGCTCTACGTATACCGAAAAGGGACGCTCTATTTTTCTGGGAAAATAATGGTCGTCGAGAGAGGTTTCGACGAAAGCACCCAAGAGGCAAATGTGATAGCACTTGGTTGGATGTGGTTTTTTGAAAAAAGAATCATTGCTAAATTGGCAGATGTGACATACACGGCAGTTGACGCTGGATCGATTGCTTGGACGCTAGTAAACACCAGCCAACAAGAAACCAACGGTGATCTTGGCATAACTCAGGGAACCATCCAAACGAGCCAGAACTTGACGATCACCTACACTCGCCAAAAACTCAGGCCAGCATTGGATGACCTTACGTCTCAAGCTGGCATCGAAATTGAGGTCACGCCGAATAAGATTTTTAACGTGTACTATCCAAAAAAAGGAACCGATCGATCAGCTTCGGTGATTTTCAAATACCCAGGAAATCTGAAATCAGCGCGCCCGCTTTCAGATGCAACAACAATGGTGAATGACATCCTCGCGCTTGGTAGAGGTATGGGAGCAGAAGAAATCACCGCGAACGTTGAAGACACCGGAGTTAAGGAAATTTACGGACTCTTTCAGGAGTTGCTTTCACACAAGGAAATAGATAACAGTACTATTTTAACCAGCATGGCAAATTATTATTTGAATCTGAGAAAGTCCCCCAGGCTGACTTTGGACGTGACCGCGCATGGAAACGATGAAAAAGTCGACCTCTCGCAGTATGTTGTTGGCGACACCGTAAAAATTGAAATCACTCACGACAACTATACTTTGGCGCAGAACTTTAGAATATTTGAAATACACGTAGACATCGGAGATGATGATAAGGAGACAGTGCGGCTCGTAACCGCGTTGGTGTAAATTATGGCAGACAGCAGACTATCACGACTAAATGAGCAAATAATTTTTCTGGAAAGAAGAATCTCTGCTCTAGAGAGAATTAACCAGGCAGAGACGCTGCAGTTTGGCAATATAACACTTGCGGCCACTGGCAAAATTCTCGTAAGCGATGGTACCAACGACAGAATTTCTATTGATGGTACAGGAGTGATGAAGATCAGCGAACCTGGCGTGGATGTTTCCACTGCCTCAAATGCGCAGCTGCTATTTCTTTCTACCTATCGACAACTCAGAGAATCAAACATCCACACCTCTGGAGGCAACACATTTACAAATGTTGCACCTTACGTAAGCATTGATGACTTTTTGAGGAAAATTGATTTCTCTGATTGGGATGACATGGAGTGGTACTTTGAGGCTAGTTTCAAGGCAGGAACCGGCACGGCTTCGGTCAGGCTTTACAACCTCACTGATGTAGCTGCCGTTAGTGGAAGTGCAATCAGCACCACTTCGACAAGCTACACCTCCATTAGAAGTTCGGCGCTAACCAAGCCTACTGGAGAGAAAACATTTGTAGTACAGTATGGGCATAACCCATCGGGTGGCGGCGGGGATTATATCAATTTGACCATCGCAACTCATATTTTCAGGAGGCCACAATAATGCAAACGACATCTCTAGTTTTCAAGTTTCAAGGCATCTATGACTTGGGAGATTTGGCAAAGTATGTGGGCGAAGAACTTGGAATACACTTAATCGCAGAAAACCCAGGCGATAAAATTCATGGCCACTTGACGGCATCAACGAGTGTGACAGACGAAAACCCACAAGGATATACTCTCCTGCAGATTCATTTCAACAACCAAGAAGAAACTCCAAATTGGGATGAGGCAACAAAAGAGGGACATCAAAGCCACCTTGTTCCCTTTCACCCTACCGACGACGACTACGGCAAACTGCAAGATGCTTTTATAAAATTATTCAACAACGAGACAGATTCCGTCAAACAACTGACGCAAGATCAAATTGCTAAGTTGTTAAAATAAAGCTAGACTAGGAGAACACTATGGCCAAATACGTAGCAATCATTGACGGAATGACTCAAGCAGCTGCAGCTGATCTAACGGGTTGGGCAGAGGCAATTTTTTCAAGTGAGGGAGTTATTAACATCGGTGGCGCGTTTGTCGTTAGTCAATCAGGCACTCCGGCGCTGAGTGTTTTGGTCCAAGATGGTCAAGCACTCGTTCTCAGAGATGCCTATGTAGATAATGACAACACCCAGAAGTTTTGGCAGGTAATTTCGACTGCAGATGAAACAGTGAACATTGACTCGAACTCATCGGGAAGTCCTCGTATTGATAGAATTTGTCTGAAGATAGACACTGCGGCCACCCCAGATGCCACTGCCAGCAATGTATTCACGATAGTAGCTGTCAAAGGGACGCCAGGAGCTGGAGCTCCAACTGTGCCGGATAATCACCTTGCATTGGCTCAGGTATCAGTTGTAGATGGCGAGACGACCATCCTCGACGCAGACATCACCAGTGAAATAACATATGTCGCAGTCGGAATTCCAACCCTGAACTTGACGGTTGCAACCTCAAATATTCAGGTTCTCGGAGTCGACCCCTGGAGAACAATCACTCTGAAGCCAGGTTTCCTTAAACCAACCACCACCGCTGGTAGTGCTGCATCAGCTCAATCTGAAACAACTACGAATGACATCAATTATGACACTCTTGACTTTGACACTACCTCTGAGGAGCACGCGTACGCAATTTTCTCAATGCCTGACTCTTGGGATGCTGGAGTGATTCAGTTTAGAGCAAAATGGACGGCTGCCTCTGGTTCTGGGGGAGTTGCTTGGGGACTAGCCGGTCGATCATTTGCCGATGATGATGCACTAGATCAAGCCGTTGGAACCGAGGTCGTGGTCACCGATACACTCATCACCGCTGTGGATGTTCACCAAACAGCTTGGTCTGATGATGTGACTCTTGCCGGAACTCCTGCAGCTGGTGAGGAAATTTATCTTGAATTGGCTCGTGTTGTAGCAAATGGATCTGATACTTTGGGAGTTGATGCAAAGTTGATTAGTTTACAGGTTAGATTCAAACAAGCGCAGTTCACTGACTAGTAAAAAATGACAACAATCAAAACAGACCACGAACTACTTGTTGAACTTACTGTAGTAGCGACGATGGAGAGGTAATTTATGGGACTAATTATAGCTGACCCAGTTGCTTATTATCGTTTTGAAGGAGATTCTATTGATTCAGGTCCGAATGGCTACAATGGCACCGACTCAGGATCACCCACTTATGGAGCGGGTAAATTCGGGCAGGGAATAACTTATGTCTCTGCGTCATCCCAACGCACAGATACTGATGCTTCACACGTTGCAGAACTTAATGCATACACTGTTAATTTGTGGTTTAAGACTACTAATACGGGCGAAAGCACTCTATGGAGCAACGGTAACTCTGGATCAGATAACGCCTATTCTCGTGTGAGTATCGGCGCGCCTACAGCAGGGAAAATATACTGGGAGTTTCGTGATGACGGTGGTTCAACGCTAGGATCTATTACATCTGCTTCGACCTATAATGATGGAGTCTGGCATCCATTACGACTAGAAAGAACAGCGGCAAATGCGTGGGAAATGTTTGTCGATGGCGTCAGTGTTGGAACATCCTCTGCTAACCTTTCTACCATGACAATCAATGTTGCAGCCATTGGAGTATTAAAGAGAACCTCTTATGTGATCTACGCGAACGCTTCTATTGATGAAGTAAACATCTTCAGTCGAACTGTTACTGCTGGTGAAAGGGTCACTCTCAACACCCTGGAGAATTTTATTGCTGCCGGTGGAAACCCAATATTTTTCCAGGGTGGCGGACTAGCTTTGGGATAACATTGACCCTAGTCCCTCAAGTCTGTTACTATTGAAGTATGCTAGATGTTCAAGTTTTTAATCAACGCGATGCTCGCTGGGCTAACGAAAAGCATGGCACCTCAAACTCAACAATAGGAAAAACTGGATGCACAATCTGTGTTGTTGCCTCAATGCTTGTTCACGCTGGGTACAAAACTGACCCCAGCAAACTCAACAAACTTCTGACCGACAACAAAGGCTATGCTCAGGGCAATCTAATCATCTGGACAGTCATTCCAAAACTATTTCCCAAAGTAAAATGGGTATACCGGCACTACTCATACAATAACGATCTCGCAAGTGAGTGGATAAAAGAAAAAGGTATCATTCCAATCATCGAGGTTGGAGCTGCTCCAATTGGTGGTGCTCCCGGTGGCAAGCATTGGGTTGGCTTTGTTGGCAACATGAAGTCGATCGATCCTTGGACTGGCACTGTTCGTGACACAACTACTTGGCAACCAACCGGGATGGCTTTGTATGACTATAGTCCGGCAGATCAGGATCCGGGAGATGGTGGATGTTTACTTCCAAACACACAGGAAAATCGTGACAAGTATGAAAACCTAGTCGCGAACAGCAGTAAGGCGGATGATGTGGCGAGATATTTGGGACTGGTGAAAGAACTTGATGGTGCCGAAAAGGTAAACTCGGACACAATCATCAAATCAATAGCAGCAAGAACGGGCAACGTTGACGCGCTCAAAAGCGATCTCGCAGCAGCTAATTCTGAGGTAGATAACAGAATCCAGCAAGTTGGCAGACTAGAAGAAGACCTGCGAGTTAGCCGTCAGCTGTATAAAGACTTGCTGATCAATGAAAATAGCGCCCAAACTAAGTACGAAGAAAATACCCGCTTGTTGCTCGCCCAACTGGAGCAGAGCAATAGCAAGGCTGACGGACTGGCAAAGCAACTCGGTCCAGTCAATAACGAGCTGGCGGAAACAAAAACAAAGCTTGATACGTGCCAACGAGGCAACTATGTCCCCGTGTCCGCTATTCAACAGGTTTTTGATTGGTTGAAAAACATATGGAAACAGTAAATCTTGATGTTCTGGCGCCAATTATTGCGCAGCTTGGAGTTGCGTCTATTTTTGTATGGCTGTGGATAAAAAAAGACAGAGAAAAAGACGAGCTGGCGACGCGCAAGGACGCCGAAAAAGACGCACTGGTTAGCACATTGATTGAAAGTTACAATGCAAATACTCGTGTACAATCTGAAGTTAAATCAAGCATACTGTCAAATACAGAGGCAATGAAAAGCAACAGGACACTTACGGAAAAAATATACGAGGAGCTTTTGAAAAATGGATATAACTAACTTTTTGAGACTAGTAAACACGCTCTTGGCCATCATGACTATACCACCTGCGCTGGGGGTTTTGTTTCATGTGACATCTGAAGCAAAAGTGATCCCTACGGCGACAACTACTCTGAATAAAATATTGCGGGTAAGTTTTGTAACACTGGCCGTGAGTGCCATGCTCAACGCCGCCCTTTCATTTATGTTGCTCATAGGCTATGACTTTGAATTATTCGGTGAGTACTCACAATACTTGTTTAATAGTAGAAATTTAGTTCATAACATCGGCTCACTTATAATTTCGTGGGGGTTTTTAATAGTAATACGCAAAGCGAACGAAAGGTAAATATGTACGAACCAGCAATTTTGGCGACATTGACGATTGCCATTGTAGAGGTGATCAAGAAAATGGCTTTTGTGCCAGAGAGACTCTACCCGGTTTTATCGATGGGGTTGGGGTTTGGAATGGGTATCACCCTCGGCAACGATTGGATTATTAGCCTCATGATCGGCACGGCCGCATCAGGAGTCTACGATATCGTAAAAAAAACATTGGTAGTATAGTCGCGAAGCAGACGTTTTGGAGAGGCCGCCATCAAGCGGCCTTTCTCGTACTAGAGGGAGTTTGACACTTGACCCAACCCTAGGACAATAGTACTATGTACCATAGTACGGACATAGAAAAAGGAGGCATGGTGCAAACTATAAAACCAATCGAAACGCTCAGACACGAGTTACTTCAATATTTGCAAAAGAAGTCTGGGGAGGTAAGCAGGACAATCGACGCCTGCTCTCCGATAACAGCTGAGAACGAACAGGACATCAGCGTGCTAATCGAATACGACGAGATGCTACAAATGGCCATGAAAGCAGTGCTGATAAGCGCAGGGATCAAAGTGAGCGAACATCTCCAAAGTATCTACGAGGTAAGCACTGAGCGCGCGGAAAACTCAGTAACACCAAACACAGTATCAATCTACAGGACACTTTAATATGACACCGCCAAAAACCAAAATTGATATCGCAAAAGAAAAGGCAGCATCCTACGGCAAGGGAAAGAAACCGAGTGCGCAAACTGTACAAGAACCAGAAAAAAAACCTCAAGTGGCAAAACCAGAGAATGTACAAGTAGCTTCGGAAAAGCTGAAAAGCGAGGATGCGGCGATAGAGACGTTCCAGCCAGCGGAGATCGACCACAAAACGGGCCAGCTACTACTAACTGACAAACACAAACAACTGATAAAAACTCAAATAGCTCCAAATGCAACCAAAGAGGAGCTAGACCTGTTCTTCATGATGGCATACCGCACAAGGCTCGATCCTCTGATGAAGCAACTCTACTTCATAAAATACAGAAACAAGCGCCAGTCAGAATCGAATGGATGCAAGTGTGGCTGGAATGAATGCACCTGCGGGAAATCTGTCTACGATGTCAGCTATGTCACCAGCATCGACGGGTACAGGATAATTGCTCACCGGACAGGTGACTTCGCCGGAATCGACGAGCCAGATTATAAATACACCGACAAAGGAATCCTCACGCACTGCACATTAAAAGTGTACAGAAAAAGCTCTGAGCGACCATTCGCCGCGACCGTAAAAATGACTGAGTACAACACCGGCAAAAATCTATGGAGCAAAATGCCAGAAACAATGATCGCCAAGGTGGCTGAAGCACACGCGCTGAGAAAAGCATTCCCACAAGACTTGAGTGGCATCTACACGACCGACGAAATGGAGCAAGCTAAGCAAGACAATCCAGCTGCTCCACCTGTCCCCATGATAAACAGAGATCAGGTGCTCAAAATAAAAGAGCTCATGATCGAGAAAGAAGTCGGAAACGAGAAGCTGAAATCATATGTCACGCGAGCATATAAAAGAAACAGCATTGCAAAATTGTCATTCAAACAAGCAGCTCATCTGATAACGAACATGCAAAAACTGCCTGACCCCGAACCGGCAGAGCCGATCGATGAGACAGACGAAGTGATGCCAAATGACGACTTTGAGGCATTCGCAGAGGGTGAACTAGCCAAAGTAGAACAGATGCCAAAAATGGACTTGGATGAGATCGACGAGGGCATACAAAGTATGGAACGAAACGATGCAAAGCCGGGAGCGAAATATAAAGAGACAATCCAATGAAAATTAAGAAACGCGCGATTTATGAATACGAGTGTTCTGGTCCCTGTAAGCAGATGAGAAAAACGCTAGTTGCAGAGCGAGCCATTGACAGCCTCTGCACTAAATGCAAGAGGACAACTCCAAATCCAAACCAGGACACTTTGTTCAAAGAGTAATTTTCTCTAAAAGAATCAGGTGTGAATTACCGCTTTTTAGCGTCTCTTAGAGCCTGGAGTGTTTTGGTACGACTAGCCAACCTCTAGTAATACAATTACTCTCATAAAATATGATCTAGTCGTCTTTGCTTTTTAAATGAATTCACCATGAGAAAATAATATCCTCTACTGAAAGAAAACCTTATCGCCTCGTCCACTGGTATACCCATAAGAACGGCGTTTTTAGCTCTAAAAAAGAAACTCTTTCTAAGAAAATTAAAACCATGATATTTATGAAGCAATAAGTGACACCTGCCACACAGAGGTTCAAGCGACCCCGTTTTTTCTATTCCAAGTATTGACTTACCCTTAGATCTGTAAAACCTATGATGTACGTGTAATTCCTGAGTTGAGAAGCATATCGAGCAAGAGTACCCCTTTTTACTAAATACAGATTTCCTTTTATCTCTCCAATGTTTACTAGTTAAGTAGTTTTTATAAAGCATATTTAATTCCAGAACCCAGAAGCATCTTGGTTGACTTGTCGGAATAAGTAGGTAGTTTTTAGATACGACTACTTAACCATAGAACAAGCGTCAAGGGTTATCAATTTATATGTCACAGGCCTATGTTGTGCGTTTGTGATAATTCCGTCACCCATCGCACCCTGGCATACACTCTTGCAACTAACTAATTGTTTTCTGACGCTTCTAGTAGGTGTGTATGAACCTTTGTCTACGTCTTTCCAGCCTTTGTTATTAGCTGGGCTTGTGCCAGTGGGGTGCATAGGTCGCTCTCTTTCGAGGTTATTCGCCCAAGGACCACGTGCTTGTTTTACGCCCCTCCTATGCCAGTACGGGGTGGCGCTTCAACCTTGATCCACTGCACACAAGCTCAACCAACAGTTGGCTCAATGCCGGATTCAACCTAATTGTTTAAGTCCAGCACTCAACCAACAAAAAGAGCTACCCAGACATCGACTGAAAATCGAATCGAGATAGCTTTGTTTGGACACGATGTTGCTCATGTATTTAGCCATAAAAAAATCGCTCTGTTCTAGCAATCCTGCGCGTACGAGGCACATGATTTGGCAATCTTAGAATTGCCAGAACAAAACGATTTTGCTCGGTACCTGTACTCACTAGCACCCCGATTGCCGTAGGGACTCTACATTTCGTAGACGTAAAGCAAACATACCATTTTGGTTAGGCTTGTGTCAACGGCTGACTTTGTGTAACAATGCGTGCTTAGATGAGTGTTTCTGAAGTCCTAAAACCAGAAGTGAGAAGACAGGTGATGCGCCAACTAGACGCCAATGCCACCTGGAAAAACAACGACACCAGGCGCAGTGTAAAAGAGCGAGCCATTGAAGAATACTACGAACTCATAGAAGAAATAGAACTCGACCGCAACATAGCATTCCTAGTCGCCTCAGAGATAGGCGACATTTTTTATCTAGCACTCAAATACTACGAAATGGGCGGAGAGCCAGACGCAGACCTTGACTTCGCAGTCGAAGAAGCCCTCGAAATTTGTGAACTAACCGGCCTAGACCCAAACCATTGCTGTCTGATGAAGTGTCTAAGAAACGATTTTAAGTACGCCCCACTAATTCAAAACAACGGATTCAATTTGGAAGAAGCGACCCAACTGAGCAAGGCGCTTTACGCTGAGATCGTGGGAGATGCAGCTTTCAGCCACGGCTGGCTCATGTTCGGAGAAGACATCTCACACGATGATGAACCAGAGAAAACGGAGGCTTGACATTGACCCAACCATAGTACAAACTATCTGTAGTCCAAATATAGGACAGATGTGAGGTACTATGAAACTGACAAAATTTGAAGCGGGATTATTTGCAGGAGATGTAATAGCAGGTCTGCTGATAATGATAATAATCATCTGGATGTTCTGACATGGATATTTCAAAAATAATACTCACTGCATACAAGAAACGAGCTGATTTAGTCAGAAGAACATCACAAAGTAGGCTGCAACGATGTGGATGCGACGCCTGCAAACAAAAGCTTGGATATAGGAGAATGGCTGCCAGGAGATATGAATAGACGCGAATTCCTCACCGGCATGCTTGGTAAAGCTCTACCCCAAGCAAAGAAAAGCCTAGAGATTAGAGTTGATGCGCTTGAGATTAGAGACCAGGAGATTGAAGCAGCCTTGAAGAACCAGGGTGAGGCATCATTTATGCGCGACCAGGCACTACTAGTACTATTTGATCCCAAACTTGGTATCACTTATTACGGCACGATCCTGAGGGATTATGCCAGGGATGAAAAAAAAGAATGAAAAAAGTAATTTGTAAAATATTTGGACATAAAATTAACTCAGTCCAGTGGCTAATGTATGAGATCGAATGTAATTCAATAAGAAACCCAGGTTGGAATCCCTCTATAACTTGTCCTAGATGTAAAACTACTTGGACTAGCAGAGCAATACTATGACCAAAATGAGTAAAGGTGTGGTTAGGATCTACTATAATACTTGGGGAAACGCCCACTTTGAGAACAGGCTTTGGATTGCCGATTATCCTGAGGGTGATGTTGATTACCACCAAAAAGAAGTCTTAAAAAGAAACGCAGTCGCAGAGGGTTATGATTACATAGTCGAGCGACATCATCGAAACGGACAAGTATCAGTTATGGAAACTAACCAATGAAAACATCATCACTAAATAAAGAAGCTGAGAAGCGGTTTGATAGGGAGTTTGAGAAACTAGAAGTCAGGATGAACAACGAGAATGATGAAGCGGTTGGAAAAAACGAAAATGGAGAGATAATATATTATCCTTGTTATGAAGACATAACTAGATGTGTGAAGCAATTTATAGCCCAAGAACTCCAGCTACAGCGTGAGGAGAAGGAGGCGGAAGTCTGTCAGATAGTACGTTCTATAGAACCATATCTTAAAAATATCCAAAAGGAGATGGAGAGGAAGTTTGTTGATTCGATACTCAATCTAAAAGAAATGCATATTGAGGGAACGATGGGTGTTAGAACTGAATTATTATCACAAGAGGGTGTTAGAAACGCATTGCGAACTAGGCTTAAACAGAGTATTGAATCACTTACCAAAGGACAAGGTGTTAAATAGCAACAAAACACCCCAATCTGTTGACATTGAGAGGGGAGATGTCAAGAGTCCAGCGGTTGAGGAGAGATATATAAAATGTTGCTCTGAGTGCAAGAAAGCCATAGAACCAACTTTAGCTTATTATTGTGACAATAAGGAATGTCACGAACATGGAAAACTCGTAAATGGTTCACACGTGAAGAAAGTACAACTCTCCCAAAAAGGAACAAAATGAAAAAACTGAGTAAAGCCAAGTCTGCCTACTACGAGATGCTTAAAAATGAAAAGTATTTAGATAGGCTGGATTCTCCAAGATCGGGAAGAATATCTACAAATGTTTATGCCTTATTAGTTATTGTAGTAATACTAATTAGTAGTTATTTATTTGTTCACTTGTTGCTCAAAGCAACAGCGCAGATTGCTCGAGACGAATATAACACCATGAGGTCTGAGGAAATAAATAGGGGAGTTAGGTGAAATACAAAATGATGGGTAATGCAGTGACTACAAATGTAGTTTCAGCAATTATTGAAAGGATTCTATGAAAGACTCAAAACACCACAAGGCTAAGCGCCTCAGGGAAAAACAAATACTTTCCGGAATGACAGTCTCTCAGATTCAGGAGCGAAAAGAAAAAATAAGAGCTCGGGTTCTCCGTCGTGAGGATCACATCAGAACTGTCAGCGCAGAGGCAAAAAGACGAAGAAACATCGCTGCTTGACATTGACCCAACCCTAGGACATAATTTACTACTGATGAACAGATTAATTGGTCCAACACCAGCAGAAGTGAGCGTCTACCAAGGCTACCTGACAGATTGGTCCAACGGCGCAGCGTACCGCGATTGGTGGGTAGAATACCCTCCCGGACTGCTCTGGCTGGCAAAAACCCCGACACTATTTACCCAAAACCCAGAACTATACTTCGCCACTTGGCTCATCATGATCGTAGTGTGTGCGGTGATAACTCACGGCATCCTGGGCAAAAAAGCGATCTGGATCACGGCGATGGCGCTGGCAGGCGGACTTCTAACGACTCACAGGTTCGATATCTTCGTAGTATTTATAGTGGCATGGGCGCTTGAAGCCAACCGTAGAAACCACACATTCGTAGCATCATTCCTGCTGACCCTTGGAGCATTCACGAAAGTATACCCGGCGATCCCCCTCGTTCTCCTATTCTTATTCAGAGAGCGCAAACACTGGCTTAGCATGACCATAGGCACGTTGATTGTGGCCATCCCAACGATATTATGGTGGGCTCCTGGGATTAAACGGTTCGTAGAATTCCACGGCCAAAAACACGTGCAGATAGAGTCGGCAGCAGCACCAGCAAAGCACGGCAAAGTGATATACGAAAAATTCAGCTACGTATTCGAAGACACAAACCCGGATAGAGTATCCCAAGCGAATTACGTAGGATTCGGACTTCTCGCAATTGCACTGTTCAGAATTGGAAGCAGAAAAAATTATGAGATCGCCAGCTACATTGGAGTACTTACGTTCATGCTGACCGGCAATATCTTCAGTCCACAGTACATGCTCTGGCTGGCCAGCTTTCTACCATGGATGCCAGGATACTTGGGACTGGCAACGATCGGACTGACCTGGCTGACAAACTTCTACTTCGTGAACTACTACGACGCGATAATTGAACAGCTCAAGCCGGAAACCCACTTGGTCGCCATCAGAAATTTGTTGCTAGTTCTGATGGAGGGATTTGTAACAGGAATAGCAGCAGGGAGTGCATACCGTGCAATACAATCTATCCATAGATCACGATCTAAAGCTTAAGATCGTAGAAAACATGCAAATCTACGGCGGGAGCTTCGTGCAAGCATTGGCAAAGTGCATCTTACAAGCAGACCATGTCAACTTGGTGAAAATACAGAATGCTTTCGAACATTACATAGAGGAGTATCATCCAGACAAGTGGGCCGATCGATCAAAAGGTGAATGATGGACTTGACATAGACATAGGCTTATGACTAATATATATCAGCGCGGGTGGATAGAGATGAAATTGGAAACATTTGGTTTCTACTTTCGCTACATAAAATACATGCCGCAGTTTGGCGTCGACACACCATTTTATGCTGGCTATCCAATCCGATGTAAAAACGCAGCGGACAATATACTGGTAAACAGCCAAGGAAACAGAAAACAATTATGCTTATTCACACAGTGAATGACACACAACAATATCTGAAATCTACACTCCTGGAATGTTTGGCTGAGCAGAATCTGAAACGATCATACAAGACAGTGCAACGCAGGGAAAAAGCAGGCATCGAAGCTTACAGTAGTATTTACCGCGATCCAGTCTCTGGCTACCGAATGTACACCGGCAAGCAAATCAGAGACATCGTGGAGTATGAGAAAAACAGAAGTGCAAGCTCAACCAGGTAACTACGACATGGAATCAAGTCCACAAGAAAAAGCTATAGCAGTAGTCTTTGGTCTGTTCATATTATTTGTAGTCGGAGTGAAATTGGGTTGGTTTAACTTAAATTGAGGAGATGAGATGCGCATTTACGTGCCAAATGTCAGCAGCACCAAAATTGGCGGCGGTTGGACATTCCTGCAAAACTTTCAGAAATCCATAAGCAAATACACCGACATTGATATCGTCGACTCAATTGAGCAAGCAGACTTACTTTTTGCATTCTCCCCCACCACGATCGATCAGGTAACGGTAGCCAAAGCCAAGGCACTTGGTAAAAAGTTTGTATTGCGAATGGACGGCATTCCAGAGGATTCAAGAAATAGCGGCAAAGGGACAATCAAGCTGACTCAGTATTCAAAGCAGGCTGATGTGATTATCTACCAAACGCAGTTCGTAAAAAGAACGGTAGGGGCGATACTCAGACAAGTCGGCATTACGGCTCAAGAGCTAACTATTTACAACGGAGTTGACCAGCAAGTTTTTTCACCCGACGGAGACAAGTTGCCGTTTAATGGCAAAAAAAACATATTCCACATTCACTACCGAAAGGATCCAAACAAGCGCTACGAAGAAGTGGTGCAAATGTACCGGGAGCTGTGGACAATCAGACAGGATGTAAACCTCGTTTTGCTTGGCAGGTATCCCACGGTGTGGGAGCAATACAGGCTTGGATTTTTCAATGGAGAGTACATCAGCAGATTCGCGCCAACCGCCAGCAAAGAACAGATTGCAGCAGTAATGAGGAGTTGCCAACTATTCTTCGATGCATCGTTCGCTGACCCATCCCCGAATGTAATTCTCGAAGCAATGGCCTGCGGTCTTCCAATAATGTGCAATCAATACGGCGGAGGTGCCGAATTACAAGGTCGCTCTGCCGTTCCGATCGAATATAGCAAACCACTTGGCCAACAAGTATCTGACCTGCTCGATGATTCCGAGCGGTTGGCTCAGATAGCATTGGAAAACAAAAAAACAGTGGAATTGTGCAACACTCTTGAGATTATGGCAAATGAATATAAAGCAGTTTTTGAGAGCATCACATGAGCAAACCAACCGACTACAAACGCCTATGGAGAAAACAGGAGCAAAAGAATATTGAGCTGACTACTAAGATAGAAAAACTGCTCGCTGCGCTCGACCCTGGTTTTGAATTTCTGCGAAAAATCATCACTGAAGAACAGTACTTGGAGTTGATGAAAATGCTCGGAATTGATGTAGAATTTGTAAAAACGCAGAAAAAAGATGCAAAATAGCAAACCCCTAACCATGAAGTGTCCTGAGTGCATGACTACTCAGGAAATGGAGATCAATCGCGAGTGGTCCTCAACGACCGACGAAATGGTGGAAGTAAACTGTCCCGAATGTGGTGCGATTCTAGCAAGGCAAGAACTCGATGTCTAAGTCACGCGAACAACTGAACGACTATCTCAAAAAGATCGACATAACTGGCAAGGTAGTGCTCGATATCGGCGTGCAAGATAAGCCAACGAGCGGGCTGGCAAAAGGAGAATTTGGTCGCTATCTTACAATGGATATCGACCCGCAGTGGTCAGCTGACATCATTGGAGATATAAATGAAGACCCTACGAAATGGAATTGGGAAAAAGCTGATAAAAATAAAGATACCCTAGGGACTGAGGATTTTGATGTCATATTCTGCATAGAAGTCCTAGAACATTGCTGGAATCCAGTTCAATCTGTGCAAAATATGGCAAATCTGTGCAAACCTGGCGGAACTGTATACATCAGCACCCCATTCATCAATCCCCACCACGACTACTACGATTACCTGAGATACACGAACGAGTGGTTCCGAGATGTACTCCCAAAGGTTGGATTCAAAGAGGTGATAATCAAAGAGCGAGTGGCCACCATAGGCTTGCCGCTTCTGCAGGGATTTTACAAAATGGA
>Ga0100403_1001635_pt1 | contig 19617 bp, 16 predicted proteins | sample CryGeymet201501t_FD_83663 | JGI IMG/M metagenome (GOLD analysis project Ga0100403, IMG submission 83663) | Groundwater microbial communities from Crystal Geyser aquifers in Utah, USA - Crystal Geyser metaG 2015-01t | ecosystem: Environmental > Aquatic > Deep subsurface > Groundwater | place...
AGAGGGGACACTACTAGCTAGTGAAACAGCTAGAACGCCACTCGCAATAAAAAGTCCAAAAATTGAAAAAGTAATTTTTAATGGTTTCATATTATATAGAAGCGGTATTTTAACCCCAGTGAACCAATAAGACCATCCCCCAAATAGCATGAGAAACAATTAATGCATAAGCATTTTTTTCTTTACTAAATAACAAGGCTTGACCAAGACCAAACACAAACATCAAGATGAATTGATAGAGGACCATTGATAAATCAAATCTTAAAATAGCATTAGGGATGTGGAACACAGCAAAGATTAAGGCTGTGATAATAACAAGTTTGATCAAGTTCCATTTTTTCATCTTGTTTTCTAAGGCTAACATAACAAAACTAAAGAAGAATAAAGTTTCCCAGAAGCCAGTCAGAAGCGCTAAGAAGAATTCCCACCAGAAAGCATTAGACATGAATAACTCTGCAGATTGAACTCCTGACTTGTTGAGTGCAAACGAGGTAATTGCCGCGGCAAATCCATATACACCCCCATAGGCAATGCCAAGGAGCAGCCCTTTATGCATTTTTTTCAAATCTAAACTCTCCGAGATATTTGTAAAATTACTAATGGAAATATATAGCCAAACTGGAAAGCCAAAGAAAATTGCTTTTCCAACTGTTTCATCAAAAAAGACCCCAAAGGAAAATAAAGCTCTGTAGATAAACCATAATACACCAACGAGAATAATAAACGGCCATAATACTTTATGATTTATTTTAGGGATATTTATAAATTTAGTTGGTTTTTTTCTTTTTTGTGATGGCATCTAGGACGATATCTAATGTTTTGGATTGATTTGTAGAATATGTGTCTATAACTACATCGTAAAGTTTTGTATTCCAAAAATCAATCGGATTATGGACGCTGAGGGTTCCTGGTTTAACCACCCAATCATGCCATTCTTGTTCATACATGCGCGCCCACTTAGCTAAATTTTCTTGGTATCTCTCTTTAATGTGGTGCTTAGCTTCTTCAACATTGACTTCATCTCTATTTACTATTCTGTCAATTCTGACCGCATCATCACTACACATGACTAATACTTTGAGAGTTTTTTCAACATTCTGAGCTAAAAATCCTGCTAACCAAGATTCTATAATCCACTTTCTTTGAGTCTCAAGTTTTTCTCTGACTCCCATATCAATTTTTCGGTCAAAATCATCTTCATAGTGAGTAGCCTTGTGATGAAGCTTTTGTGAGCCATCAAATAAGCCCTTTTCTGCTGCATAAGCTCTCATGAATTCACCACCAGAATAACCTCTCCAACCATCAAGATCCAAAGATTCTTTTAAGAGGCGTAATAAAGTTGTTGAGCCACTTCCTGGTAGTCCAGAAATAGCAATATTATTATAGTTATAGTTACGAATGTTTGGCATGTCAGGCTCCTCTTGTTTCTATTGTGATATCATACCGTATTTTTTGTACCTCTACTAAGTGACTTTTATTGCCTGTATACTATGCGAGTGGTAGAAAAAAGAAAAAAAAGACCAGCGAGACCTAAAAAAAGCCTTTCCACGAGCAAGAAGCTGAGGAGTGCTTTAAACGGTTCTAATATTCATCAGAAAACAAAAAAAAATAATGCTGTAAAAACTCGACTATTTAAATTAAATTTTAATAAATTTTTTAGATTTGGGGACAGTCATGCTAAAGCATGGAGTAGAACTGCCAGCAAAAAAGTTAAAATAAGACAAAAGCATTCCTTGCCTTTTTTTAGTGATGAAAGAATTGGTGGAAAAATTAAGTTAGTTATTACCGTTTTTCTTCTCATTATTTTACTGGGTATTGGAGGACTAATCTACTTACTTAAAGATCTGCCATCTCCTAAGAACTTAACTTCAACTGATAACTACAATGTCAGTACGCAAATTTTTGATAGAAATGGAATATTGCTTTATGAAATTTATGCAGATGAAAACAGAACCCCGGTTTCTTTAAGTGATTTACCTGACTATGTTGGACATGCCGCTATAGCGATTGAGGATAGACGCTTTTATAATCACTTTGGCTTTGACTTAATTGGCATTAGTAGAGCGCTAGTGACAAATATTAGAGGAGGAGAGATTACTGAGGGTGGGTCAACTATTACTCAACAGTTAGTAAAAAATGCCTTATTAACTAGAGAAAAAACAATAAAGCGTAAAGTTAAAGAAGCTCTTTTGTCAGTCATGACTGAAGTTCTTTATACAAAAGAAGAAATTTTAGAAATGTATCTGAACTATATTTCCTATGGGGGTACAGCCGTTGGGATTGAGTCTGCAGCTAAGCAGTACTTCGACAAGCATGCTAAGGATCTAACTCTACCAGAAGCAGCTCTATTAGCAGGCTTGCCTCAAGCTCCAAGCAGGTATTCGCCCTTTGCTTCAGATGGAACAGGATCTAAGCAAAGACAAAAAGAGGTTCTAAACAGAATGGCCGAAGATGGCTATATCTCTGAACTAGAAGCTGCTGATGCAGGTTCTCACACCTTGGAATATGCTTTATCACAAACTGATATTAAAGCTCCTCACTTTGTTTTCTATGTTAGGGACTTACTCTATGAAAAGTATGGTGATGAACTAGTAGAAAAAGGTGGTCTGAGAGTCATTACAACATTGGATTTAGAACTTCATCAAGCAGCTCAAGCCTCTTTATCAGCAGAAATATCAACATTAGAGAGATATAAAGTTGGGAATGGAGCAGCGATGGTCGTTAAACCAAACACCGGTGAGATTTTAAGTATGATTGGTTCAACAGACTATTTTGATACTGAAAATGATGGGCAAGTTAATGTCTCTATTGCGGAGAGACAACCAGGGTCATCTATTAAACCAATTCTGTACGCCACGGCTTTTCAAAATAAAATTTTAAATCCTGGAACCATTTTACTAGATATTCCAACTTGCTTTGAACTTCCTGGTCAACCTCAATACTGTCCTAAAAATTATGATGGGAGTTTTAAAGGTCCAGTGAGTGTTCGGAATGCACTTGGTAATTCTTTAAATATTCCTGCAGTTAAAGGGGTTAAAGCGATTGGAGTTGAGCAATTTATGGAGCAAGCAAAAAAAATGGGTATTACTACTTGGCATGATCAGTCAAAATATGGTTTATCAATCGGCTTAGGTGGAGCTGAAGTAAAAATGATAGACATGGCTCAGACATTTGGAGTAGTTGCTAATGGTGGGGTAAAGGTGCCATTAACCTCAATTCTAGAAATAACAAACTTCAGAGGAGAAGAATTGGAAAGTTTAGATATTGAAAAACGAAAAGAGGACCTTGCCTATCTAACAGAGTTTGATGGCGAAGAGAGTGAAAATGATTTAGTCAGAGTAATGGATAAAGGACCAGCCTACTTGACTGCTCATATTATGCAAGATAATCAAGCTCGCACAGCAGCTTTTGGGAGTAACTCAGAACTTGTCATCCCTAACCAGGTTGTCAGCGTAAAAACTGGGACAACAAATAATGTTAAAGATAATTGGACGGTCGGATTTACTCCAGAGTTTTTAACTATCACCTGGGTTGGAAATAACGATAATACTCCTATGAATCAATATTTAGTATCAGGTGTTACCGGAGCTGCTCCTATTTGGAATGACATCATGAGTTTTGTCCTACAAGGCCAAGAACCTATCTGGCAAGAAAAACCAGAGGATGTTAAATCAGCTGGGGTTTGTGCAAATGGGTTTCCGCCAGATAATGAATTAATTTGCCCGATTAGGTACACTGACCTTTTTTGGGAATACTCGAAACCTTCACAATCAAAGGTTGAGAGAAAAAATGTCTGGATAAGACCGGAGACTGGTTTACCCCCTGCTTATGGGGAACAAGCTGAAGGTTTAGTCTTAGAAGAGCATCAGTTTTATTCTGATCCTGTTTTTAATAATTATTGTGCTGATTGTACTCGCCCTGTTGATGAAAATGGGAAGATTGTTTACGAGAAATCAATTGTGAAGTTGCTGCCTGACGAAAGGGATAATGTTGAAGAAGTCCCAGCCCCGTAATAGCTTTGTTGGTTTATCTGGCCGGCTACTACTTTTTACTATTTTTCTGTGGTTAATAGCATTGGTCATTTTTTTGGGCTGGTTTTTTGCTGATATCCCTTTTATGTCACCATTGAGTGAAAGTTCAACTTTTCGGTTTTTAAGAGGCACAGAGAGTTCAGAGGGAAAAGTTGTCTATGGGTTCCTCCCATATTGGAATTTAAGTAAAATTTCTCCTCAGCCTGAGTTGACTCATCTGAGTTATTTTGGTTTAACGATTGGCGCTGGAGGAGAGTTACTGACTAGAACATCAGAAGGTGGTGAGCCCGGGTATTATAAGTTGGACTCAGATGAATTAGCCAGTATTAGTGCCACTCTAAACAAGAATGATCAAAAATTAGAGTTAACTTTGATACAATTTAATGCTGATGATATCTATGCTTTTATTAACTCAACATCTGCTCAAGAACAATTTTACACTGGTTTAGAGTCAGTTCTGTTGGCTTACCCTTTTTCAGGTATCAATATTGATATTGAGTATAACGGTAGTGTCAATGAAAAGCTACAAAATAATTTTGTGCAGTTTATTGCTACTCTGAAAGAACAGCTTAATGAAAAATATTCAAATATCAACTTATCAGTCTCAGTTTATGCTAGTGCGGCTCAGGGAAATTCAATTTGGGATATAGAAGGGATAGGTCAACATGCTGATTATGTTGTAGTGATGGCCTATGATTTCCACCGACGCTCATCAGTCAAAGCCGGTCCAGTTGCGCCTCTGTTTGGAGGAAAAGATCTCTGGGATGGGGACATTAGTAACTATCTACAAAGCTTTTTAGCAGTTATGCCTAAAGAAAAGATCCTGCTTGGTGTTCCTTTCTATGGATATGAGTGGCAAACAACTTCACGGGATCCTCGGGCTCATACTTTCCCTGATACTGGGGCAACGGCTAGTTATGAGAGGGTACAGAAACTGCTGGAACCAGACATAAAAGATAAGTTGAGAGTGGAAGAAGGTTGGAATGATGATGCGCTTTCGCCCTATGTCTCATATATAGAGGATGGAGAAATTTTTGTAGTGTATTATGAAAATTCGCGGTCTTTATCATATAAATTAGATTTAGTTAATCAGTTAGACTTAGGAGGGATTGCAATTTGGGCATTAGGTTATGAGGGGGACTCTAGAGAACTTTGGGAAACAATTGGCAGAAAACTTTAGATTATTTAAAACTCCAGGTATCAATTATTTTCTTCTTTTTTAAAACAGCATTGCTTGTGACCAAGGATACTTTATCAACTTCGTAAGGTTTAAATATTAGTGTGTCTGATAATTCCCTTATTTTATTTTTAAATTTCTCTGATGCAAACTCAAATCTTGTTAAAGTCATATTACTAAAAAAATATTTAGTGTTTAAATAGCTTTTATCATCTGGAACCCCAACCTTTTTTAATTGTTCGTCTAAATCATTAACAATACTATCAAGTTCTGGCTCAGTTGTGCCAATAAGAGCCAAATTATTAGGTAATAACAATAATCGGTAAAAAAACACTTTATACTTTTTATGAGCAGGGATTATTTTAGAAAATACATTTTTCACTTTATGGATATCATCTTCGCTAAAAAGTGGGGGATTATTGATTACCTTAATATTCTTTATTGTCATGTGGAGTGAGTCATTATCGTAATGATAATAATTAGGCTCAACTTTTTTAAGTTCTGCAATAATTTCACTTACTTGGTTTAGCAAATTGACTTTGGGAAAATGAACACTTGTTAGGCAAATTCTGTTGTCAGACACATAATCTTCAACGGGAGGAACTGTCGTAAAGTTGATATTATTTGAATTAATTCTTTCTTCAATCTGATTAATAACGTCAATCTGTTTTTTTTGATGAATATCCATTTGCAAATTATAGCAAATGGGATTAAAACAAGTTGTAACGCTGAGTTCAAAAGGGAATCCGAACACAGCATATACTTAAATGTTCAAAAACTGCTCCAAAATTTGTCCATTTTCCCTATTTATAATAGTTGTTTCACAATACATCAAATGCTATCATTTTGAGTATGGCTAGACTCAAGCAAGCTGCCAGCAAAACAAAGAAAAATTCACCAAAAAAAACTTACAGAATTGATCTAAGAAAATTTAAAAAAAAACTTAGAAAAATTGGGCTGAGCAAAGTATGGACGGATAGAATTGTTTCACCTATTAAGGCCTATCGTAAAGCAAAAAATGACTTTGCTAATTTTCGCAAGAAAACTAATAAAAAGTTTTTATTATATATAGATAGCTCAAAATCCCATCTTATTGGTATTTTTGTTAAAAAAAGAAAAAGGGGACGTCCTCCCAAGAAAAAGCAAAAAATATTTATTCGAAATATTAATTTATTTTCCCTGTTTTCTAATATTTTTAATTTTAATATAAAGATTGGCTTCTTAGAGTACTTTAAAAAATTATTTAGTAAAAAAACAAAGAAAAAAGTTAAAAATACTAAAAAACTAAAAAAAGGAAAACAAAAGGATAGAACTTTTAGGGTCAATTCAAAGTCTGGGGTGATTTATTATGCTAATCCTTTTATAAACATTGTTAATTATTATAGGAGTCATCCTTTACAAGTACTCTTTTCTGTCATTTTTAGTGTGATGTTATTTTCTGGAACCTACTACTTTTATGACAGAGTTTTAAAAGATTTACCCTCTCCTTTAGATTTAGTTGAAAAAGAACAGATTGTCACTACCAGAATCTTAGATAGAAATGGAAAGATATTATTTAGAATCTATAAGGATGAGAACAGAACTTTGGTGCCAATTGCTGCTATTCCTGAGCATGTTAAGCAGGCAACTATAGCAATTGAAGATAAAGATTTTTACCATCATTGGGGTTTTTCATTTAGTGGGATTACAAGAGCTACTATAGCTAATTTTCAAGGTAAACCAATTCAAGGAGGATCAACTATTACTCAACAACTTATTAAAAATCGCTTATTAAGTCCAGAAAGAACAATTGAAAGAAAGATTAGGGAGCTAATTGTGGCAGTGCTGGTTGAAGGGACATTTACCAAGGATGAAATTTTAGAAATGTACTTTAATGAGATCGCTTACGGCGGGGCTATTTACGGAATTGAGGAGGCTTCACAAAAGTACTATGGTAAACCAATTAGTAAGCTGACTTTAGCAGAAGGGGCAATGTTAGCAGGTCTCCCCCAAGCTCCCTCTGAATATACTCCATTTGGTTCTAATCCTGAGTTATCATATGCCCGGCAGGCTGAGGTATTGAGGAGAATGGTCGAGGATGGCTATATCAGTGAAGACGAGGCATTGTCAGCTTTACAAGAAGAATTACAATTTAAGTCAGATGCCATAGATATCAAGGCGCCGCACTTTGTGATGTATGTCAAAGAACTCTTGGCTGCTAAGTATGGCGAAGATGTTGTCAGTCAAGGTGGCTTAGAGGTTAAAACAACTTTAGATTTAGCTCTTCAAGAACAATCCCAACAGGCTTTAATTGATGAACTTAAGGGACTGGAAAGGTTAAATGTGCAAAACGGAGCAACATTAGTTACAAACCCTCAAACAGGTGAAATTCTAAGTATGGTGGGTAGTAAGAATTATTTTGATTTTGAGAATGATGGACAAGTTAATGTTACTTTAAGACCAAGGCAACCAGGTTCCTCAATTAAGCCAATCACATATGCTTTAGCGTTGGAAAGTGGTAAAAGTTCTATTACTCAATTGCAAGATACGCCTATTACTTATCAGATTGTTGGCAGTCCCCCTTATAGTCCTAAAAATTATGATGGAAAATTCCATGGGAATGTTCCTTTAAAAGAAGCTTTAGCTAGTTCTTACAATATCCCAGCGGTTAAGCTACTTGCTGAACTGGGAGTAAATCGAATGATTGATAAGGCTGAGTTAATGGGTATTAGCACCTGGCAAGATCGAAAGAGATTTGGTTTGTCCTTGACCTTGGGAGGAGGAGAAGTCTTAATGACAGATATGGCCAAGGTTTATGGCACTTTCGCTAATCAGGGAAAGACAGTCGAGTTGAATCCTTTGCTTGAAGTTAAAGATGTCAATGGAAAAGTTATTTATGAGAATAAGTGTGCTCTAGAACATGAGGAGTGTTTCTCTACACAGACAATTGATCCAAGAGTCGCCTATCTAATTACTGATATTTTATCCGATAATCAGGCTAGATTCCCAGCATTTGGTTTATATTCTGTCCTTAACATTCCTGAGCAACAAGTAGCTGTGAAAACTGGCACTACCAATTCTCTGAGAGATAACTGGACGTTTGGCTATACTTCCGATCGAGTTGTTTCAGTCTGGGTTGGTAATAACAATAATACTTCGATGAGTAATATTGCATCAGGAATTACTGGTGCATCACCAATTTGGAATCAAATCATGAGGCTTAATCTTGATGAAGACAACCCACATAAGTTTGCTTCTCCTTCTGGCTTAATTGAAATTGATGTCTGTCCAGTGGCTGGGACATTGCCGTGCAACGGTTGTCGAACATCAAGCGAGTACTTTATATATGGCACGGAGCCAAAGTTTCATTGTAGCGGAGATATATTTACGCAGTATCAGGTGAAAAAACTCTAGAAATAAATTTTTAACTGACTAACTAAGTAATTTTAATAAAAGTGTGAACAAAATTGTAAGAATTAGCAAAAGAGGTCCCACAAGCTTCTCTCTAAATTCCCTTTGTCTTTTTAGTTCTTTTTGGCGTTGTTTTTCTTCCCTTGCTAATCTTTTTTCTTCACGACTAGCTTCAATATTTTCAGTTCTTTGATTAATTTCTTGGAGTTCTTCTTTAGAGAATTTAGGCATTCTTCTTATTTTCAATCATGACGTGTGCTTTTGATGTGATTATCTCGGCTACTTGTTGAATAGATAAATCACTAGTATCAATCACAATTGCATCGTCAACTATTTTAAGTGGATCAGCATTTCTGGTCATATCTTGCTTATCTCTTTTTACTAAATCTTTCAGGATCTGCTCAAAGCTCACATCTTCACCTTTTGTCAGTAGCTGAGTAAGGCGACGTCTTGCTCTAATAATATCTGAGCCGGTAAGAAATATTTTAAGATCAGCATTGGGTAACACACGATAGGTGATATCACGTCCTTCCATAATGACAGACTGATCTTTGGCAATTTCTTGCTGTTTTTGGACTAATATTTTTCTTACTTTGGGAAGTTTGGCAACTTTTGAAGCACCCAAGCTAACTTGTTCTGTTCTGATCTTCCATGAAACATCTTCTCCGTCAAGGATTATTGTAGAAAGTCTGCCATCTTTTTCTTCTTCACTGGGAGTTCTCATCTCCATTTTTGATTTTTCAACAAGATTTGCAATAGCGTCTTCATCAGTAGCATCAATGTTATTTCTGACCGCAAGTAGCGCAGTCATGCGATACATTGCTCCAGTGTCAACATAGAGATAACCAAGTCTTTCTGCTACCAGTCTAGAAATTGTCCCCTTACCAGCAGCAACGGGTCCATCAATGGCAATGTGAAAATTCATATGTTATTTTTTCTTGCGGGTTGTTTTCTTTTTTGCGACTTTCTTCTTCTTTTCAGGAGTTTTTTTCTTAGGCTGAACTGGAGTGACGCTATCCCAATCTTCTTTATCAGAAATAAGGAGGCCTCCGAGACCGACGACAATTAATATGATGGGCCAGAGGTTCCAGAAAGCTAAGGGAAGAAGTCCAAGATTTGAAGCAAGGAAGATTAAACCCATAGTAACCAGGGCAGCAGGCCAAAAAACTCTTTTAGGCATATTGGTTATATTAAATAATTATTACTTATATACTAAGCTTATCATAAACCGAGAGTTTGGACAGAGGTGTTCTCTAAGGAGAGCAGTTGACAAAATCTTGGCTTTGCAAAAACTCAATCTCTCAAGTATAATAATCGCCTATGCCTATACTAAAGAACGCAAAAAAAGCTTTAAGAGTCAGCCAAAGAAAGGCTGTTGTTAATGGAAGAGTGAAATCTAAGCTCAAGACTATGGTTGATAAGGTCACAAAGACCCCGTCTACACAGTCATTAAGCTTGGCTTTTTCTGCCATTGATAAAGCTGTTAAAGGAAATCTTATTCACGCTAACAGAGCTGCTAGATTTAAGTCTAGTCTATCTAAGTTAGTTCAAGCAAAATAATTTCAATCTCAGTTTCTGGTTTCGCTTACTTGAAACTGGATGTCGTTATTGAAAATTATGGATCACATTCGCAACTTTTCTATTATTGCTCATATCGATCATGGTAAGACTACCCTGACCGATCGGTTTTTAGCAGCCACAGGCACTGTCTCGGCACTTGATTTCAAAGATAGAATTATGGACTCGAACCCAATTGAACGGGAGAGAGGTATTACTATAAAATTAGCCCCAGTCCGGATGGATTATAAGGGCTATATTTTTAATTTGATTGATACTCCAGGTCATGTTGATTTTGGCTATGAAGTAAGTCGCTCTTTAGCTGCTTGTGAAGGAGTATTGCTGTTAATTGATGCTTCACAGGGTATCCAAGCACAAACACTGACCAATTTTGAAAAAGCTAAGAAGTTAAATTTAAAAATTATTCCGGTGCTAAATAAAATGGATTTACCTTCAGTCAACAAGGAAGAAGTCTTGTTGGAATGTATGGAAACTTTTGGAGTAGATGAAGAAGAGATTTTAGCAGTTTCTGCAAAAACAGGCCAAGGTGTTCCAGAACTTCTGGATGCAATTATCGAGAGAATTCCCGCTCCTGAACCACAACAGTCAGATATTTTAAAAGGAATGGTTCTAACTTCAAAATTTGATCAACATAAGGGAGCCATCGTTTATGTCAGAGTGATGGATGGAATTCTGAAAAAAGAAAAACTGACTATGATTGCCACTGGTGAAAGTTTCCTACCAGTAGAGCTGGGTTTCTTTTCACCTCAGATGGTCCCCAAAAATGAAATAAAAGCAGGTGAAGTAGGGTATGTCGCAACAGGTCTAAAAGATGTTTCAAACCTAAGAGTTGGTGACACTCTTACTCAATTTAAAAATAAGGATAGCGTCGCAGCGTTACCTGGATTTAAACTACCCACTCCCATGGTTTATATGGAAATTTATCCAATTGATGGTGACGAGTTTACTTTGCTACAAGATGCAATGGAGAAATTAGCTCTTCATGATTCTTCTCTTGTCTATGCAGGTACTCATTCTACGGCTTTAGGAAATGGTTTGAGAGTAGGTTTTCTTGGTATCCTTCACGCTGAAATTGTTATTGAAAGGTTACAAAGAGAATTTGCTTTAGATATGATCGCGACTGCTCCCACTGTTACTTACATTATTGTTGATAATAACGGTGATGAAAAAGAAATCCACACTCCATCAGAAATGCCTGATCCAACCCTAATTAGTGCTACTAAAGAACCAATTACTAACTCAGTTATTTTCACTCCAGAAAAATATTATGGACTGATAATGCAAATGATTAGAGATAGAAGGGGAGAGTTAAAGGAAGTAAAAAATATGGGGGTAAGGATGAGAGTTAAGGCGATGATTCCTTTGGCAGAAATCATTATTGATTTTCACGATACTTTAAAATCACTTACTTCGGGATTTGCCTCTCTTGAATATGAAGTTTCAGGATACCAAGAAGTTGAAGCAGTTAAGGTTAACATTCTACTTAACAAAGAACCGGTAGACGCACTCAGTTTGATTACTGTCAGAGAAAAAGCAGAAGATGAAGGAAAAAGATTAGTCAAAAAATTAAAAGAAGTAGTTCCTAGGCAAATGTTTGAGCTGCCTATTCAGGCTGCCATTGGTGGAAAAATTATTGCTCGTGAGACTATAAAAGCATTCCGGAAAGATGTGACTGCAAAGTTATATGGAGGAGATGTTACTAGAAGACAGAAGTTGTTAAAAAAACAGGCTAAGGGCAAGAAAAGAATGAAGCAGTTCGGTCGTGTTGAGTTAAATCAAGAGTCTTTCTTAGCCGTTTTAAAAAGATAATAGTATATAATGGGCTTATGCCCGACGTATTTGATTCTAAAATGAAATCTAAACAAAAAAAAGTAGAGACTCCACAAAAAAATGTTTCAGAGGTAAAACATGAGGTTTGCCATCGCCATGTCGATGAGTACTCTGAAGTAATGAGACATGAAACACCTGCAACGGGTGTTTTATCTGCTTTTATGCCTAAACCTCTTTTAGTTTCATTTGATAATCAAGATGCATCAGAGAATATTATCTTAGTCTTAAGAAGTCATCCATTTACTTTGATTAAACCCATTTTTATCACAATAATAATGTTATTAGTTCCAGTATTACTCAGATCAGTAGGAATGTTTGATTTTTTACCAAGTAACTATCAAGCTGCTTCTTTGATTCTTTGGTTTATGATTATTTTTGGATTTGCCTTTGAAGTTTTTTTAGTATGGTTTTTTAGTGTTTATATCATCACAGATGAAAGAATTATTGATGTTGATTTTGTTTCACTGATTCATAAAGATATTTCTTCAGCCAAAATTGACAAAATAGAGGATGTAACTACTGTTACAGGGGGGGCATTACAATCTATGTTTGATTTCGGGTCAATTAAAATTCAAACTGCAGGTGCAAAAACTGAAATAGTTTTTGAAAATATTCCTCATCCTTCTAGGGTGACTAAGCTACTCAATGAGTTGATCTTAGAAGAAGAACTAGAAAAAATTGAAGGGAGAGTGAATTAGTATGCTATTACAGACAGCCTTATCTTTTGGAGTAAATTCAGCTGGAATTGAGTCATTTGATCGATTTTTACTTGGTGGGGTAAAAATTTTATTTTTGATTGGTATTTTACTTTACCTTATCTTTGCCATAATCATAGTTAGACAAATCAATGTAATGAAAAAGACTCTGATTACCCCATTTGAACCAGTTATTTTAACAATTGGCTTGACTCATCTTGCATTTGTCTTGATAGTTGGTGTTTTATTTTTGCTTATTCTCTAGTCTGTCTTCGTGGTAAAATAAACCCGAATGATCCAAAAAGTTTTAGTAACGCCTATTATTGGCCTGCCTCAGATTAATGGTTGGGCTCAGGTGACTCAGAGCTCCGACGGTAAGTTTATATCTGTTTTCTCTATTCAAGGTTTACAAGCAGGAAATGTTGGTAGAGACCTAGTTGATCTAATAAAAAGCAATTCTCCAAAAAGTGCTACCTCTGTTTACTCTTTGATGAAAAAGATCGTTCGTTTTGTATCAGAAAAGGATTGTCAAATTGAGATATCAGCTAGCTATCTAAATAATGGTGGAACAATATTTTGTGCATATAATGGTTCTCTATTGTTAAAAAGGAATGGCAAAGTAGGCAGTCTATTAAAAGCAGCAGAAGAAATAAAGATTATAGAAGGACAGAGAAGTCCAGGAGATATTTTTGTGTTATTAACAAACTCTTCTCTTGAGTTTAAGGGAGAAATTTTCCAAAAACTGTCTCAAGGACTTGACGCAGATACAACTGTTGCATCAATAATTCCTGGAGTACAAAAGTTTGAAGATTCTTCATTAATTTCAATGGCATTTCTTGCTGATTTGCCTGATGGATTTGTTGGTGATCAAATTATTGATGATTTGCTCAGTACAGAAGATGATCAACCGCTGATTGATATTCAAGATGATGATGAGGAATCTATTGGAAAAAGTGGGACAGGACAAGCTGAAGTGCATAAACCTATTTTTGAAGCAAGTTCGGGTAAGAAAAAATTTAAAATAGATAAAGTAAGGTTAGCTAATTTTACAAAAATAGTAATTTTACAAGTAAAAACTATTTCACTATTTTTCATAGGTATTCTAAAAAAGATTTTCAGATATTTTAGGCAAGTTTTTACGAATGAAGTATACGTCAGTGAGAAAGCTCGTTTAGCAAGAAAAAGAGTTAAAGTTATTTTGACTGTTCTATTTGCTATTTTGTTATTGATTATCCCAATCTTTATTCTTAGGTTTAGATCAAGAGCTCAAGTTAAGGAAGCTGTTACAGCTATCAGTCAAGACTTAGTAGCGTTTGAGCAGCTAAAGGGTGAGAGTGACAACAACCCGATTGAAACTAGAGAAAAAGTGGCTGGCATCTTAGATAGTCTCAAGTCGCAAGAGAAGGCATTCTCAAAGAAAAAAGCAGGTCAAAACTTTATCACAGAGCAAGTTTTGAGTGTGCAAAATTATTATGATTCAATTTCGGGCAAAGAAGTCTTCAATGAATTGTCAGTTTTTTATGATTTCCAGCTGATTGAATCAGATTTTATTGCTACACAAGTAAAGACAGCTGATGACAAAGCATATTTTTTTGATAAAGATAAGAGACAAATTGTTGAGCTTGAGATAGCTAATAAAAAAGTGAAGACTATCTCAGTTGCGGTAGAAGATGAACTGTTAGTGGATTTTACAATTAACGATGGAAGTTTTTATTTCTTGGGTAACGGAATTTATCAGCAACAAGGGGGTAATGGGAGTGTGGAAAAAGTCATAGAATCAGGAAAGTCTAACGAGGCTGCTAAGTTGATTAGCAACTTTAATGACAATATTTATGTGTTGAATCCCGATCAAAGAAATATTTTCAAATATAGTTTTGCTGAGGATGAGTATTCTGATCCAATTCGCTGGGTGAGGTCAGCCAAAAACTTAGAATTTGATAAAGTTGTTTCAATGGTTGTTGATGGTGACATTTGGCTGTCACTTAAGGATGGTCAGGTATTTAAGTTAAGAGGTGGTGAGGGTGAGGTTTTCGAAATTAATGGATTAATTGAACCTCTAACCGATCAAGTTTTTCTTTTTACTAAACCTGACTACGAAAATATTTATTTATTAGAGCCAAAAAGTTCTCGGCTGATTACTGTAAATAAAAATGGAGACTTTGTTAAAGAGGTAAAAAGCATCTCTTTGGCATCTGCTGGTGGATTAATTGTTGATGAATCAATTGGTAAAGCAATTGTCATTAGTGGCTCGCTTGTCTTTGAGGTCGGGTTATAATATATCTAATGAAACTTCTCGTTAATAAAAAAGCTACTTATGACTATTCAATCCAGAAAACATTTCAAGCTGGAGTTGTTTTAAGTGGTCCTGAGGTTAAAAGTCTGAGAAATAAGTCTGGCAGCTTAATTGGTAGCTACGTTAAAGTGGTAGGCGGAGAAGTCTTTTTACTTGGTGCACAAATTACTCCATATAAATTTGCTGATAATTCTGAATATGATCCTAAGCAGACCAGAAAATTATTATTAAGAAAAAAACAGATTGTGGAAATGATCGGTTATACAGAAAGAAAAGGTTGGTCATTAGTGCCTTTAAGTTTTGAGTTAGTAAAGAATAAAATAAAATTAAGTGTCGGTCTCGGCAAAGGTAAGAAAGAATTTGAGAAAAGAGATGCTTTAAAAAAGAAAGCTATTCAAAAAGATATAGACAGAGATACTAAAGATAGGTTATATATAAAGTAATATGCTAAATGAAGTTATCCTATCCCAATTAAAAGTAGTTTTAGATCAAGCTCAAACTGCACTGATTGTCCTTGGTCCTAATGCTAATCTAGATCAAGCAGCCAGTGCATTAGCCCTTTACGACTCACTCAATGATTTAAAATCAGAAGTTTCTATCTGTTCTCCAGATGAAGTGTCATTTTTAGATTTACAAGGTCAAGAAGTTATAAAAAATAAACTAGGTAATAAGGATTTGTCAGTAAGCTTTGATTATAATGAAAGCTCAGTTGATAAAGTTAGTTATCATATTGACGAAGACAAAAGTAAGTTTTATTTGATAGTTAAGCCTAAAAAAGGATATAAGCCACTTGATACACAATCAGTTAGCTTTGATTATATTGGGGCTCAAGCTGACGTTATCTTTCTGTTTGGTGTTCATCAGTATCAGTCATTGGATCATTTATATTCTAAATACGCTGATGTTTATGACAATGCAACTGTAGTGACAATACATAATTTCGAGCCAGAAATTGGGGATATTAATATTGATATTTCAGGAAAGTCTTGTTGGGCAGAATCTATTTTAAATTTAATTGAAAATTTAGGTTTAGAGCTCAGCGACCAAGCAGCTACAAACCTTCTATTTTCGATTGATAATGCAACAAACAATTTATCATCATTTACTGCAACTGCTGATACGTTTGACAGTGTAGCTAAGTTGTTACGAGCCGGAGGGAGAAGATTGTCTCCAAGGCTTCCAAAGGTAAATAAATTAGTTCATGAAAAGAATTTAGCATCATCTAATAAGAAACAACCATCTTTTGAAATTGCCCTAGAAGATGCAAAAAGAAAACATGAGAATAATTATGACAAAGAAGCTAAAAGACTGAAATCAGATAGTAATAAGCTAATCAATCAACCTTCAAAAAAGAGGAAAAACAATCCCCATATTTCGATGTCCAATCAGGGAGTAAATAATTCTAAAGATCCAATGAAAGATAAGAATTATCAGCCAAAAGATCTAGGTAATAAGATCTAAAAGCCTTCTATTTGCTCATAAATATTTTTTAATCTGCCTGCAAAGTCTCTGTTTCGGCAGAATAGAACTGGATCGCCAGCCTCCCAATCTCGCCATGTTAGGCTAGGATCTGTTCCGTAAAGGTACTCTCCAGAGTATTGAAGAAGGAATCTAGGATAGCCAATATTTCTGTTACTGTTTATGGTACCTAGGAAGAACCTCAACTGAAGTTCTATTGATCCCAACTGCCTTGAGTTTTCTTTACTTACCACTCCAAAGTCTGCTCCTCCATTTTCTGTGACAAAAGCACTAGCTCCTGATTCTTCAAGCCAAACAGCTAGGGCCAATTTAGGGCTAACATTTTGCTCAGCTGCTTTGTCTTGGACATACTCGCAAGCAGTTTTAGTTCCGTTTTCTGTAAATCTTCCCTGCTCATCTACTTTGTGGGAAATTAAGCTTGGTTTCCAGCCATCATCCTCCTCATTAAAGTAGCACCCTACAAAGGAGAAGAAGCCCTCGTCACAGTCAACTCTATCGTTTGGATCTAGCCATCTTCTTTCGTCACTTCTACTTAGACCATGGATACTTTCGATGTATTCGACAGCGTTATCAGACACACCAGAGATTGAGTCATCGACAGTGCAGGAGTATTCTGAAGGCGGGAGCGAATATCCTCCTACACTACTATCTATTCTATATACATCACTACAGTCAGTTATAACACCTACAATGAGTTCTTGATTCATATACTCTTCATCTGTTTTACTTGCTTGGTCCTGGTCAATTCTGCCATCTGCCACTGGATCTCCACCACACTGACCAGTTAAAAAGTCTTCAGTTGGGGTTTCACTTTCAAGACAGGAAGTTATATAGCTCCAACTAGAAGTATTAACCTTTCTTAGAGTTTGCTGAAGTTTGATGGTAATTAGACCAAATCGTGCTCCTAATATTCTTGGTTCTTTATCTGTTTGTGGCTCAGATCTGATTGTTGCTTCTGGATTTTTTTTACAATTTTTATCTACATATGTAGAATATGTCTCAACTGGGCTGTCTGTAGTTGAATTAAGATAAGATTGGTAACTCTCAAAACAGCTTTCAGCTGTCCTATGCCAGAACTTTTGAGGATATTCAACAGTTTTTTCAATCAAACTTTGTTCTATCCCAGTCATTTTAAACCAAGTGTCTCTCTCATCTTCGATAAACTCAGTTTCAAATTGTTTAATTTGCTCTGGAGTAAGGAAAGCTTTCAAAAAAGTATCTTGAGCTGACTCAAGTTCATAGCCAACGGGGTAGACTAAGTAGCCGTTAATTGTTATTTTATTTTTTTCATCTTCTTCTGGTTCGGCATCACTTCTAAAGACGGGATCAAATTCATCATAAAAAGAGGAGAAAGAATAGTGAGATAAGAACCTAAATTCAAAAACTTTTTTATTGGGGTCATCAATTTGTTCTTCTCCACTTGAGTCATTTGTACTTGGAATGACATTCGCCACATCATTGGGATAGAAACCATTGTCTAGCATATGTACTTCATCCCCTGAATATGACACTCCCGCTTGGGCATGAACGCTTTCTCCATTCCATAGATGATATAAAGCTGCATCTGATCTCTGAATACCAGCATCATCATAGATTTGACTATTTTCTTCCCATTTAATGATATCTTGATGACAATCTTCTGGATTTTCTATCCTACGGTTAACAAATGTCGTTAGAGCTCTTTCAAGTGGTTTTACACAAGCATATTGATAGTATTTCGCATCGACAGGGATATTATCTTCAGTATATAAACATTCAATTAATTTTGTTTTGCTATCATCAGGATTAAAATTAAATTCATGAAGGTTTTTATCAATTCCACTATATGTAAATGGGATTAGTGGTTTACCTTCGTTAAATGGATCGGGAATTATTTTATCTTCTTTTCTAGCCTTCCAAATATCATCATAGTTTTCTTGTAATGATTTTGAAGACCCTCCGTGGTTTTCCTGCAACATAATTTCAGGATTATCATAGTTTTCCTGCAAAGCATTTCTTGCTACTTTTATAGCATCATTCCAGTCGTAATCAGGTGGAGCGTACTTGGGAGTATGTGTGCGTGTGAAACTAGCAATGTCAGCAGGGTTTTCGTTTGGGAAATATGCTTCAGTAGGTGGAGTAAAGGTGAACTCTATATTGTCTTGGTTTGTAGCAAAGTCAGGAATTAAGAATGCAAGAATTCTAACCTCGCTCCTGGGAACGGCTCTTTGATTAGTTCCTAGGCTTGCATCATATCTTAAAAAATCAAATCCAGGCTTACGAGTAGTATTTGTCCACTCAAATCCTTTCTCACTTGTGACTCTTGGCTCTCTTAAATCAGCTGAATAGATGGCAAATGCATAACGATATGCAGTCGGCATCGCAAAAGGCATTCTCATAAAGCTATTCTTGATGTCAATTTGGATTTGAGTTAAATTTTCATTACTTTCCTTCATGAGAGAACAATCAAAATCAGTTTCTTCAACCGCTTTATAAAGTTCCCAATATCGCATAGTTTCAGGTGAATACGAAATATCGAGTGCACAAGTTTCTTTATTTTGTAGTGTTTTGCACTTCATATCTACTGCAGCAATGATTTTTTTCTTTTCTCTACATTGATCTTCAGGACTAGTTAGAGCGTATGCAGGTGAAAAGTCTGTTGAAATTATCCCTATTCTTTCGTCTTCGTCTTTGTGTGTCCAGAAACTTTCAAGAGAATTTTTATCTTTTAGAACATAGACGCCTTTTTTTCTCCATAGCGGTGTCTGTGCATCTATATAATTAAAGAATTGTTTGTAGTCATCAATATCAACTGTAACTCTATTTCCAGCACTTTCTTTACTTTGTAAGTCACCAGAAATACCCATCATATCTTCGAGCATGAGTTTGTTGGTGTTTGATGAAGCAATAGCGCTTAGGTTAGGTATGCTGCAATATGCTTGATACCCTTGAGCGACTAGATCTTCATATATTTTTTCAAATTGATTTGTTGCATTGTTTAGCTGGTATCCCTCCTTCTCAAAGTCATACATTCCTTCGATTGGCTCTACATAATAGGGATCTTTTTCAACTATGTCTTCAAAACAAATGTTGGTTACTTCTTCGGGATCCTGACATTGTTCTCTAAAAGCTTCTCGGCAAGGATCCTCCCAAAAAGGGGTGGTG
>Ga0100403_1001641_pt1 | contig 19558 bp, 28 predicted proteins | sample CryGeymet201501t_FD_83663 | JGI IMG/M metagenome (GOLD analysis project Ga0100403, IMG submission 83663) | Groundwater microbial communities from Crystal Geyser aquifers in Utah, USA - Crystal Geyser metaG 2015-01t | ecosystem: Environmental > Aquatic > Deep subsurface > Groundwater | place...
TAGATCCATCTGAACTTTCAATGGCTGGTCCATCTTCCCTATGAGGTTTTCCGTTTATATACCATTCTTTAGATCCATCTGAATTTTCAACGGCCGGCCCGCCTTCTCGATGAAGTCCAATTATTGGGTTTCTGTATTCAATTCTGTTTTTCAGCCTGGAAATTGAAACTTCGTCGGAAATATCAGGTCGAGCATTCCAAAATTCTTCCCGTTGTTCTTTGTTTAAATCATCAAAAAAGAAATTATTTTCGGGTTTGTAACCTCCACCTTTAATTCCTTTAATTTTTGGATTTTTCAATAATTCAAGAATATATCGATGATACTTCGATCCGGGCTTTCCATTCAATCTTCCTTTTGTCTCTCCAAGCATTCCCGTTTCAATGTCTAAAATAAATGTCATTTGAGGATGCCAAAGTTCATTTCCATTTGCATCAACTTCTGTTGTTCTAAATGATAAAATTCTATCATTTGGTTTTGGATTTCCTTGATTTCCGCAATGTCCCATTGCAGCAGCTTCAACTGTGCAATAAGATTTGTCTACGTAAACCCAAGCATTTCCATCTCCGAAATCAATTAGAATATTGTCATCAGGTGATTTTGGAATGTATTCTCCTTGTTTGTCTTGCCATTCTTTTTCAAATGCTTCAAAATTTGATTTGATTTCTTGCCAAGAAGTTTCTGGCTTCCAAGGAAAGGCTTGAATTTTATTAATTGGAAGACTTAGAAAATGCTTAATGTCTTCATCGTCGAGCCCTCGTGAAATATCTTCTATTTCTTGTTTATTTATATTTGGAAGATTATTCAATTTTGATTTCAAAGCCTGAGTTGCCTCTGCCGATAAGCCATCAGACTCTTCTTTTAATATATTTAAAATAAGATAAGCTTTTAGTCTTGTCAAATACCATAAAACCCTGTCCTTTTGTTTGAGAAGCTCAGTAAGATATAGTATAACACTTCCTATTTCTGTTCCAAATGACGAAAGTCTATTGGGAATTTCATCATCCATTGAAAACGGAGAGAAAAGTTCTATATTGTCCAAGTTGGCTTTCAAGTTTTCTTCTTCTTTTTTCTTCTTTTTTATCTTCTAAAATTAGAAGAAAATTACGAATAAAAGACTCTAAGAGCATTGATTTCATAGAAATAAGTATTTAAGAAATCACTTCTTTCAATAAGTAACAAGCCAAAAATCGAACTTATAATAATTCTTGGATTTTCTTGAATAAATTTTGAAGAATTTTTTCTGGCGTCATATTGCTTTCAAAGTAATCAATAACTTGCTCTTTGCTTATGGTTGATATTTTTTCCATAATTTCTTCTTTAGAAACATCATCAAAAACAATAAGATCTTTCATATCTTCTGAAATATATGAGCTTGGAGACATAAGAGAAGGAACTCCTAAAATCATTGATTCCCACGTGCTATGCCTAATAGACGTTCCAAAAGGCTGATATTGAATATTTCCATCTCTGATACTTTTTACGTATCTATCCTTATTTACATGTCCTAAATTGCTAAACAAATCTCCAAGCTTTTCTTCTATGTTTTTTACTTGCTGATTTCGATCAGTAAAATTTAATTCTTTCCATCCATTTGTACTTGAATCACCTAATCCAAGATAATCTTTTGCCTCTCTCCAAGAGACCGGATATTTAAATTTTCTAGATCCATTATAGTCTTCTGGCATGTGATATTTTCCATGATCTCTACCAGAATATTCCACCTTGTTTTTTAATGTAATTCCTTTTCTTAATTCTTTTCTATTATTAAATAAGCTGGCGCCTGTTGGATAAAGGGAAAATTTTCCACAAGTCAAAACTATTCCATTTGTTTCACTGGCCAAAAGATCAAGATTTGAAGAGCAAATTGGAGAGTAGTTTACTTTGACGTAAAAGTATTTTTTATTTGGAAATAAATCTAAATAACTATAAAGAATTCCGACAGTTTCTTTGAAATTGAATTCATCAATTATTCCATCTGTCATGTCCATGATGATATTATAATTCGGATATTGAATTATTGTTGTTTTCGGAATCGGAGTATTTCCAACAGAACCCAATTTCCCAAATTCTTTAAATAAGTAATTAAATCTATGATTTGTTAATATTTTTGTCATTTTGCGAAAAGTAAGGGATTCGAACCTACTCAGGCTTTCACCTCACACAGATTAGCAATCTGGGACTTTACCAATCAGTCAACGTTCCTACTTTTTTTATTTTATTAGAAAATTCTTTTTGATAAAGTTTGCAAAGCTTTTTTATATAATCTTTCCATTTTTTAGGATCTTCTTTGATTCTAGCTAATAAAACAGGAGAATAATAAATTCCGCCACCATTCCAAATAGACATAAATAATTTATGCACAAACTCTTCATTTTTTAATTTTAAATTTAAGAACTTATAAAATAATCTATATCTTACATTGTGATCTTTTATTTTTTCCAATTCTTTTTTTATTTCAAACCATATTGTTCCAAGATTTGTTTGAAATTCTACATCCCTCATATAGTGAGGTAATCTATCATCATATGTCCATGGATTTTCTTTGTATTTGGCTATATAATATTTGTAATCTTTATTGTTTTTATTTAAAAACCCGTCAAAACGTGCATGTTTTGTTCGTAGTTTTTTTTTGGGAAGTCCACGATTAGGGTTTTCATCAAATTTTCCTGTTTCCTTATTTAGGAATTGCATAGCATGCCTAATTTCATGTTCTATAGTTTCTTCTAAATGAAGTTCATTCCATCCATTATGCTTAAACTTTATTATTATGTGATCATAATAATAAGAAGCGTTGTCCTTCCAATTATCATCTTTAAATACAAAGATGCCATATATCAAAGAAGACTTGGCTCCTTCAGTAAAAGTGAATGATTTAGTACATATAATTCCTTTGGGAAATAATAAATTGACTATTGGCGAAAAGTAATTTATTACAATTCTTATTAGTCTCCTTTTCGCCCAAATGGAATTTACTTCTTTATACCAGATTAGCATTTTATGATAAAGTTCTTTGTTTACTGGCAGTAATACTGAACCATTCATATGTCTCGAATGTGGGAATCGAACCCACCTAACACGCCGTATGAAAGCGGCTCTTACCCAGCCAGAGCCATCCGAGTTGTTTAGCGGGAGCAGGATTTGAACCTACGACCTTTGGATTATGAGCCCAACGAGATACCTGACTTCTCCATCCCGCAATAAAAAATAAATATATCACCAAATCTAATCTTTGTAAAAAGATGTATCTAAATTTTTCTCAGACAATCTTTTTCTAGGAACCATTCTAACTTCAACGCTTTTGCGACCTTCTACCCATGTCATTCCTGGACGTGAGTAGAAGTCACTTGGCAATCCAATGTCTGTTGAAGAATTTTTCCAGAACATCTTTTACATCACTTTATATAACTGATTTAGAATTTTTTTTATGAAATCAATTTCTGATAATATTAGTTCTCGCATAAGAATCCTAACTGCTGAAGTACAATCCTATAACAGTTCAGGACTTGCGTCAGTTATATTACCCAATTATTCCATTCTTCAGGAATAGATCCATCAGAATAATCAGAATACATTGCCTTTACATTCGGGTATTCTGGCCTTTTTGCAAGCTTCATTTTTGCTTGTTGTGGTGTTCTGTTTGCTTTTTCAGTATTACAATCCTTGCAAGAGGTAACAATATTTTTCCATGAAGTCTTTCCTCCAACAGATTTTGGAATTACATGATCCAAAGTTAGGTCTTGTGGCTTGAACTTCTTTTCACAATACTGACAAACTTTATTATCACGAGCATAAATATTTGCCCTTGAAAACCTGATTTTCATAGGTTCAGATTTTGACTGATTCCGCAAACGAATTACGGCAGGAATATTGAATTGAATTGATGGAGAACTTATTTTTTCCTTATAAGATTCAAGCACATCAACTTTTTCGAGAATATGCAAACAAATTGCACGCCTCCAAGAAATTGCTTTAATCGGCTGATAACCTTGGTTAAGAAGTAGTGTTTTCCTGTGAGTCATCTTTCATTCCGTATTTCTCTGCCTCAAAAGGCAGCGTATAAACTATCGTTGGAACCTTGATGGTTTCTTTTATAATTTCTTCAATCTTATCCCAGTCTCCACCCGCGAGTCCGCATCCTATTCTTGGCATGTGAAGAGTGGGATTCTTCCCACTATAAGTTTCCATGATCTCTTGGGTCTTGTCAAGCCCTTCTTTTATTGCATCATACCTAATCGGAGGCACCCCATCCTTTGATTCGATCCCTTCTTGTCCAATTATGTTTATTACCATAATATCTTTTTCAACAGGAATAACTTGAATTTTTCCAAGGCTTTCAATTAATTCTTGGGGCCTTTCTTGTGCCCATTTTCTATACATAAGCTCAGGCATTCCCCATCGTCTCGAAAGCGCCAAAACAAAACCCCTTCCCCATCCCCCAATATTATTGCAGCAATGTACAATAAATTTCATTTCTTTTCCGCCAATAGGGTTGATTGCATCTCCAATTACGTATTTGATTTCCATGATTTATAATACCTTATTTAGACAAAAAAAGAACCGCATATTGATAAAATATGCGGTTCCAAAATAGACATAGGCAAGAGTTTTAGAGATATGTTATCGGGTTTATAGCCCGAGTCTTGTTTTCGGTAAGATGTAATCCCTACAGCATCCTATGATTTGTGCTTCCCTGAAATCGCACCAGGGAGCCTTTCGGCCGACTTATCAAGCACATTTATGACAAGCTAATAATAAACAGATTCCCGCTTCTAAAATATCCTAGGCAAAAGGTTGCAAAGATCTTTTGTTCTTAAAATAGAGATGTAATCCTTGCTGGCATCCTAGAAATAATCGATGTCTGGATTCGAACCAGAAAAGCCCCGACCAATCGGGCATCGATTCTTATGGTAGTATATCAGACCTTCTCTGGGATGTCAACCTGATTTATGACATTCATCCAATGAGATCCGCTTTTTCCATGCTTTGCAAAACTTGCAATAACGTCCCAAACTACATCAGAAAATCCACCAATATTCATGATATCATCTCTGGTTTTGGCCTGAGTTGTTCTTCCTGGCTGAATATCAATACATACCATTTTTGCATTAGAATTTTTCTTCTTTATAATTTCCCAATATTTCATAGTATCAGTGCCACCATAGCCATAATATCTGTTTCCAATCCAAGATTCATTATCAGAAACATAGATAACTAAATCTACATCTTCTTCTGAATCAGCAAGGTACTTTGTTCCCAAAGAAACATTTGTTCCGCCTCCCCAACACTTAGTAAATCTTTCAATGTTTGTAAGAACAGAATCTCGTGGATTTATTTGTTTTGATACATTCATTTCGAGCTGAGTGCTGAAAGGGATTACTTTTGATTGTTTGTTTGTTCTCAAAATTGCTGCTGCAAACAATGCTGCAACATCGACACACCTTACAGACGATGGTTTTCCACCATGTCCAGTGATAGGAGAACCCATAGAGCCCGAAACATCAGGGAACACCCAAACTTTACCTGGGAGTTTTGGAATGTTCTCCAAAGCGATTTCCATAGCATCCTGCAAAGCCTCTCGAATTTCAAAAGGAGCATTTGTAGAATTCATATATGCAGCCATTAGCTGATATGGAAATGCTTTTGCTTTCTTGATTTCATCAGGATCTCGCAACCTTTGAGCTACGAGATTAAGCAAGGCTTTATTGTTGAAAACTCCATGACGCATGAATGTATTAATATTCATTCTTGTCATTTGCCATTTTGCATTTCTGGCAATTTCTTCCCAATGCTCGTCTTTTAGAGCTAGACTATCAAGCATTTGAAATGGCACATCTGGCAACTTTACTTTTTCATTGGCTGCAATTTTTCCTTTGCATGATTCGTACTCTTTTACGATCTTTGGAAGGTCTTTTTCAGTTGAGCTGAAAATTGATCCTTTGATCTCTTTCTTTCCAATTATGTAAGAATAAAGAGCCTCTTGCTCTTTATTCTGTGGATTTGGACGAACCATTTTGATAACATCAGAAATGCTTGGGCTATTTCCAACAGTGTCCTTAAAAAGCCTATCGCTCTTACGATTAGCAAACCACATCTTGATCTGGCGGCGCATAGCTCGTGGCAAGCTCTTTCGGCCATCAATAGCCCCAGAACGAATGATCTGAACATGGTTCCTGACCATTTTTGCATTGTCCATTACAAGAGGGAAAGTCCTCTCATAAAGATCTGGGCTTCTAACCGCTAAATAAGAAAGCAGTAGCGCTGGCATATCTTTCATGAACGCACTTTGGCGCGAGTAAATTGCAAGTTTCGCAATAAACTCATTTCCTTCTTCTGATTGAGAAATTTTGTTTACAAGATCTTTTACTTCATCAAGCTGATCTTTTGCTGACGCATAAAAAGTTCCTGAAAGACAACCAGTTGCAGCAATTTGTGCAAGTGCTTCTTTATCTTTTAGATTGTAAGCAACACCTCCAGCTTTGTTGACGGTAATGCTTTCTTCTTTGTTGTTCTTTTCAACTTTGTTGGTTAGGTTTTTTGAATTAAAAAGTGCTTTGTTTGCCATATTATTTTCATCCTCTTTTATTGAGACAAGTTGGTAGTATAGACGAAAGAAGAAATTCTGTCAAGACAAAAATCAACCAACGTCCAATTTAGAATAAATGATTACGTCAAGAATAAAAAATCGCTAGGCAAAGGGTGAATGAGATGTTTTTTCGCGCTCTAGCCATTTGAGCTATCTCCCCACAATTTGGAGAGAGCAGGACTCGAACCTACATATCGTCTTTGGAATAGATGTAATCCCATTCGGACATCCTAGCTATGCTCAGAGAGAGACTCGAACTCTCAAGGCCGAAGCCGGCAATCTCTTAAACTGCTGTGTATACCATTCCACCATCTGAGCTTTTGTTCCCCAAGGAAAGATTCGAACTTTCACTGTCAAGATTCTAAGTCTTGCGCCTCCTAACCAATTGGGCTACTTGGGGGGTTTGTTGTTTTATATTTTTATTATTACACCACGACCATCTGAAATATCATTTTCAATCAATATCTCTCCATCTTTAAGAGATTCAAGTGTGTGAATTTGAAATTCACTATTTCCAATTTTTATACTTTGTCCACCAATAGGTGATGCATTAAAAATTATCTTTTCTGGACTTTTATGTTCAGTCATCATTTTTAACATTTTAAATTTTGTATTGACATTGCATGATATGTCGTTTGCAATTGATGAGCATTTGGCTTTGTCAGCCGCTTCCAATATTTCTTTATATATATTCATATACCTAGAGAGGGACTCGAACCCACAAACAATTGATTTTGAGTCAATCTGCTATACCAATTCGCATATCTAGGCAAAATAAGAATAGGCAAATAATGAAAAGAACTTTTTTATCGGGATTTTTCATCCCGAGTTTCCGATGTATTCCTTTCTGCATCCTATTCGAGGGAGCATGACGGGATTCGAACCCGCTAAACCTTGAGTCACAGTCAAGTGCCATTCCTATCTGGTCATCATACTCCATATAATCAAAAATTTGCCCACCCGATCGGATTCGAACCAATGTCCTTAGGGCTTCAACCTAATGCTAAACCAACTCAGCTACGGGTGGATAATAGGCAAAAAACAGCAAAATTGTTTTTATTCTAAAATGAAGATGTAATCCTTGCTCGCATCCTATTTTTCCGTGAGGTAGGAATCGAACCTACCCGCGCCGAAGCGCCACAGGGTTACAGCCTGCTGCCCCACCATTGAGACTTCTCACGGTTTTTTGTCAATACATTTTATTGCTTTTAATTTCCAAGATTCTAAAGTATCAATTATGGCATAATAACAACTATGCTCCGGCCCTTCACATTCTTTTTCATTTTTTTCACATTCTTCAATCATTGAAAGAATTATTTTTGCTTGTTCTTTTGTCATTTTATATTTCTTTAGTCGGGGTGAGAGGATTTGAACCTCCGATCTCTTGATTCCAAATCAAGCGCGATAACCAGGCTTCGCTACACCCCGAAAAATTCTTGACGTTTTCATCTATTCATTTGTCATGCCTGATGGGGGAATCGAACCCTCCATCCTACCGTTCGAAGCGGTAAATTCTATCCATTAAAATAATCAGGCTTATTTGCCCGGTCAAGGATTCGAACCTTGGATTTAGCCTTCGCAAGACTATGTGATATCCATTTCACCAACCGGGCTGAGATTTTTAGCAATAGCTATAAAATCGATGCGGTTGCAAACGGAGTCGCGGATACGGCAAAGAGAGGCTTGTCGGGAGACGGCCTGCAATCTTTGTTTTATGTGTTTGAGTACCCATGACGTTGATTAGACTATATCAGATCTAAATAGGGCTGTCAACAAGAAAATTGCAGAACAGCCCATTTAATTTTAATTTATTTATTATTCACCCAATCCAAACGCTACCATCATGCCACTATCGTCGTCATCAAGATCGTCGCTAAGTCCATCACTATAATCATCTTCATATCCTTCTTCAGAATGATCTTGATAATCATCAACAATTTCAGAATTTCCACAGCCGCCACCAGCTTGCATGCTACTTTGTGCTGTCATCGCAGGAATCTGGGTCATAGATGGCATTCTTTCTCCCTGAATTCTTGGCTGGCCTGGGATGCTCATTCTTTGTCCCATGGTCATATCGGAGCCGTGCATTTCAATCGCTCTTGATTGTGTTGCATAAGCACTTTTTTTGTATTCAATGTAATGTTTTGCATCGCTTATAGATTGAGCAGCTTTACTGATTTTATCTTCAATCCAATCTTCAACATCGGATTCTCCGCGAGATAGAAGTGACATCATTTCTCCTGAATACTCATGGATTTTTGCCAAATTTGCCATAAGCATTTCAATTCCATCAGCAGATGACTCTTCAGAACATGCTGAGCACATTTCTAAAAGATATTCAAACTCATTGTTGTTCATGAATTTTTTATTATAAGGAAATTCCATGCTTATAAATAGCGTTGGTTAAAATAAAAAGCCCCAAAAAGGGGCTAATCATCTTCAGGAATCGTTTGTCAATATTTTACGAATTTTTTCTAATTCGATTATCAACACAGAATTTCCTTTTTCTCTGTACGTTATCAGTTTCTTTACTTTTGAATCAATATGATTGACTGCTTTGTCGATTATGCTTTTTTCAAAAGTATTTTCTTCATTTTCCACTTATTCAACAATCCTTATTATTTTTTCAGATTTTATTCCATGAATATTTAATGACTTTAATAAGTTTCTATTAAAAATAGCAAAATTTCTATATTTTCCAAAGCTATTTTCGCAAATCACGTCAGGAGAAACCCAAGCAACAATTCCTTCTCCTTCTATTTGTTTCGGAAGACTCCATAATTTATCCCACATAAATGTTGTGGTCAAATAATGTTTTTCGTCCAGTCCATAGCATATTGATGTAAAAACAGGGATTCCTCCATTTGCCTGAACTCCCGTCTCTTCAGCAAGCTCTCGCATTGCTGCCTTTTCAAGAGAATCATCCTCCTGATCAACTTTACCACCAGGAAGTCCAAAAATAGAATGATCATCTTTTCTTGACACAGCAAGGACAAGGTTTTCATTATTGATAATTAATGAACAAATGGCTTTTGGGTATTGTAATATCATTTATCTTACTTTCGCAGAAATATCTTCAGAAATGTCTATTTCTAGACCTTCATTGATTACATCTATTTCAAATTTCTCTCCAAAGCTCCATGAAAGATCGTTTTCTGGCTTGTATTTTACGCGTCCGCGATCCCTCGTGAGATCATAAGATTTTGCATTTGGATCTAAATCAAATCGAACACTAATCTTTTTAGTATTTTCATCTACCTTAATGTAAACTTTATCTCCAAGAGAAACTCTTTTGCCAGTTTTTTGCATAAAAGAATCAAAGGCGGTTCGAGGAATTGCAAGACGATTGTCTCCTTGAACTGTCGCAACAATCTTTTCATTCTTATCAAAAGAACGCTTTGATTCTTCATTAGGTCCAGTTCCATATTCGTCATAAGGAACCCGTAAGTCTAGCTGGGCTCTTGGAATTTCTACTTCGAAATCATGATCGTCGGCCGCTTCATAATCGGGACCATAAACAAAAACCTCAGCACCATATGGTGTTCTTGATTTTCCATCTGTTCGACGGGCAACCTGTTCTGCATATTTTTCATCCATGTAATCTTCTTCATCGCCATATGGCACGTCTGAATAGATAAAAGAACCCTTATAATAAAGATCTCTTAGATACTGCCCAACATCCCATTGACAAACTACCATCAATATTATCTATATATTTGTTGATAAATTTATAAACTTTTTCGAGTTGTTCTATAGTAAATAATTTCATGATTATTCTTTCTTGTTATAATTAACTTTATGGAACAAATGCAAATTTCAGAAAAACATCAAGAATGGATTAGGTCCATTAAGTCAATCATTCAGAAAAAAGGTAAAATTCAAAGCAAAAATTCTGACATGAACAACTTTTTAAGATTATGCATTTATAGAAATCGAAAAGGAAGTTTGCCTGATTATTTAAAAGTCGCTTTTGATGAAGCTGGAATTGAACTAGATTAGTTCTTCAATCAGTTTTGTCTTTTTGAGCGAGGAGGGATTTGAACCCCCGATGTCCTCTCGGATCCGGATTAAAAGCCCGGTGCGTTCGGCCAGACTACGCTTAACTCGCCCTAAGTTTTGTTATAATAAAAGAGCCGGGTGGGATTTGAACCCACGATGAACTTACGTTCGACGGATTAAGAATCCGCTGCATTAACCAGGCTATGCGAACCGGCCCATTTTTGAGGAAGGTGGGACTCGAACCCACAAACAATTGATTTTAAGTCAATTTGCGATTCCAATTTGCATACAACCCCATGCGGACATGTCTCTTTGCACTTGTTTTATTTAAGATGACCTAGAAATACAAACACAAAGATAAACGCTAAATGCGCTTTAATAATCGTTTATGTTTCAACTGTGTCATGAGTAAATAACTATTTCCCTAGGATCCATTTTATCACATCAAGAGGGCTTCTGTCAACACTTTTTTGTGTCGGTCGGTCAAGAAATTCTATTTCGAACCTTCCATCATAAACATGTACCTTCACTCGAATATTATAAGCCTTGAACAAATCTTCGCATAATGCCTTGAAAAGGGCGCAAACTTCACGAGTCCAAGTTCTTTCCTGGAAAGCTAATAAAAGCTTTTCAAAATTCATTCTGAATGTCTTATTTGTTTTCAATAGCTCTTTGAGCTGTTCATTGTCACAGGCAATCAATGGAAATCAACCTTTTGCTTTTTTTTCTTTTTAATGTATTCAAATTCTTTTAGATGAATATTGCAAATATATGTTTGCTCTTGCTCTAAAGAATTGTGGAGCTTGCCGCCATCATCTATTGTAATTAGAAAAGTTTCAGTAGCAGGACGTTGGCATATAAAACATTTTTTATCATCAGTCATTTGGAATTAGTTTTAAATGAACAGTAGTTTTGGTTGGAGTTACGTGATATTCGACATCCATAGGATCGTGGTCTTCTCCTCCACAGTCGTTTGTTCCCGTCTTCCAATCTTCCGTTAGACGAAAGCCACGAACATCATTTCCTTCTTCGTCTTCTAAATACTCAAAGGAATAGCCAACATTGTCTGGCACATCATCAAAAAAAACCTCTGGGATGTTTGCTTCTTGCCCACTTGATTCAATAAAACGAATAAACCCAACCAAAAGACGCTTTAAGTGCTTGCAGTAGCTTTCTTCGCATAGTCTGTTTTCTTCAATGTAAATTTTGTTATCTGGCATGTTCTGATTATATCAGCCACAACCATTACTTTACAGCATATTCGTATCCAATTTTGTTGCCGTCTAAAAATGGCCGAAGCTCTAATCGTTTCAGCCTTACTAGCATTGCTATTTTTTTAGAAATTTCTTCCTTTGTCCATTCTACTAAAGGATAATTTTTTAACATTTCTTCTGCAAAATCATCAGATCTAAATGTTCGGTCCTTAGGAAGGGCCGAAATTCCATTTAACATGAATTCATCAATAGATGAAAAATCTTTAGAAATGTTTAAAGTCGAATCAACGACCTCGGTTATCTTTTCTTTTTCAATTTTTTCAAGAATATTATTGTTTCTTTCTGGAGGGGTATCTACAATAAGATTGTCAATAATTTCTTTTTTATTGGTTTGTTCTTTGATTTTTTGATTTATTGGACCATACTGGTGTCCTCTTCCTTTTTTTCTACAAAGGATTCTTTTTTCATCAACAAGGTGCAGTAATGATTTTTCCACATCGTCAATGAACCAGTCAGTATGTTCTGCAATTTTCTTAGAAGAAGACCATCCAAGATCCTCAACTCCTTTTATTATACTTTCTAAAAATGCTTCAACCATTTTTTTCACTTCTTCTTTTTACATTGAGCAATCCATATCTACGACTTCTTCAATGTTACATTGGGACTTGCTGAGTCCGTTGCTGCTATTGGTACAACTCCAGACGCACAAAATAATACATTACAGGCCACGGTCACCGCCTATACCCATGTTACAAATTCGGGTGGTTCGGCCGTGGCACCGACAGGCGGATTCCAGACAATTGACTTAAATAACGGCAGCGGCGCTCGTGAATACTACAGTGCATGGACATACGGTGCGAACACCTCAGGTGATGGTCTCAAGGGAATGTGGGAATATCTTAAAGATCTCACTGGCAAGGGAACGACGAGAACAGTTGATTCATTAAATGGAGAATTGTTTTTAGGTTTAACACATTCGTTTCTCTATGACGCCGAAGCAGGTGGCCCTTTTAGTGAAAGAGAAACAATCGTTTGGGGTACTGAAATTACTTATGATACCCCCGTTTCGACATTTACACCTGGCAATTATGTAACAATTGGAGTGAATGGTGCTGCTGGTCGCGTACTACGATCGACTGGCACTGTGCTTACTGTGGCCCTTGATGATATTTCCATAACAATTCTTGATAATGATGTAATTACGGAGTACCCAGGCCCAGGCGCCGGAGCTACGACAGCTACGGGCATTGTTAATGTAACCGTGCTTAATAATAATCGAAACGGTGGAACAGGATTGTTGCTTGCATTGGATGACAATGGCACAACCGGGAATATGTACATCCAATTGCTAACAGGAACTGCGCCGGTAGACAACCTGCCGATCGCCGGTGTAACCTCTGGGGCTACATGTTTGGTCGACGGGTCACCAATAGCTCGTACAGTTCCCAAAATCTTTATGGGCTCGTATACAGGTACGCTTATCGGAGCTTACGGCTTCGGAGTTGTATCGGCAAATCTAACTGCTTCTGATTCGCTGGAAGACTTGTCAGGTACAACCCAGGTACCACCAAACAATGTAACATTTACAGTTACTGGGCTTGTTTCGGGCGAAGATTATGTTTTGGTAGGTCCTCGAAGCGCAGGCATACTTCAGAAAAACTTTGACACAACTACCGCATTACTAACAGACAACACATCGACGACTGTTGCTGTCACAACGGCAATCCCTACAGATACGCCGTCCGCAGGCACAATTCGTGTTCAGGATAATAATGGAGTATATACTCGTCAGCCTTATACTTCATATACAGGCTCAACATATACATTAACTGCTGCCTATCAAGGAAGTGACGATGCAAATGCTTCAATCGGAAATAATTATTTTATTAGTTATATCGATAAGTTAGCAACAGGTGCATCTGAATCATTCACATCAGTATTCTTGTCTTCTCGTGACCTGTTTGTAAGAGTTAGAGACGGTGGTGCTAGTCCAATTAAAACATTCGAAGCTCCTGCTACACTAGGTGCAGGTGGTGGTTCGGTTGCTGCGATTAGAACAACAGACGCATAAATTAAGGGATCTATTATTAATATGGCAAAACAATCATTTTCATTATTCGAGGATCAAGAGTTCAACAACTCGGTCGTGACTGGCAACGGCACGTTCTTGCTCGCCAGTTCCGCGGCGGTCAACAACAGCGTCGGCGGGTTCAAGTCGTTGAAGCTCGTGGTCGAGTACAGCAACGTTGTTCCCGAGTTCGGCGACAACCCGCAAACTTTCGACCTTGACGTTGTTGTCGAAGGTAAGTTCGCAGATCGCTGGTTCCCTGTCGCGTACCAGTTCACGCCGTATCGTAACCCTATGAACGGTAATCAGAGGATCATTCAACTGCAACCGAGCATTGCTGGTTTCGACGCAGGCGTTGATGACGTGATCTATGTGGGTGACTCCACGATCGCTCGTATCAGCCGTCAACAGGGGTCGCTTCCTGACTCTCAGTTCCGCATGTGCTTGCAGGTTACCGAGAGGGGCTGGGTGGAGACTTCGCCGGGCTCCGGTGTCTGGCAGCCCGGTCCCGGATCGTTCCAAGGAGTGACTGTCACTGCTGTTGGCGAGGCGTTCAATGCTTGATATCAAAGCGACCAACGGTTCGTGTCCATACTGCGGCGCGCAGAACCGGACGCCCTCTGAGCAGCAACCCGGACACCCGCAAAAGACGGCCCTGATCTGTGACTTGTGTGGTCGGCACAGCACGGAAATGAACGGGCGCCGATACCCGCACGATGACCCCAGCGACCCGCTGAGCCCGTGCGGTGTCTCGGTTCGCATCTCGACCTCGGGTAGCTAATGGCAGTTGTTGCAGTCGCAGCGGACTCGGCCCGCTACGACGCGATGGATGCGACGACCAACGTCACCAGCATCGGCGGCGGCGCAGGTTCGGGCGTCGAGACGGATATTATCTACCAAGGTACCGCGTCGATCTCCCGCAAGGTGACCAACGCGGGATTCTACTCGTCCACCGGTGCGAACCGGAACATGGCCACGACTGGTCGCCGTACTTGGCTTGCCAAGGTATGGCTCACTAACTACTCGTCGCTCGCAAGCACCGGCAACAAACTCGAAGTCCGCATCGGCAGCGGGACCGGGGCTTACTACAGCTACGTCGTCGGATCACCGACAGTTGACTACCCCGCCAAGGGTGGCTGGGCGATCCTCGCCATCGACCCGAACATCGCGACACACCGCGATGGCACGACCGGCAGCCCGACGCTCACAGCGTGCAACTACTTCGCATGCTTTGCAACGTGCTCAACGTCAAAGGTTGAGAACTTATGCCTCGACGCAATCGACGTAGGGTACGGGCTCCACCTCACCGGCGGCGATGGCGGCGACCCCGATGGCGACTTCGCCGACTTCACGGCCGATGATGAAGGCGACATCACCGGAGGCCGCTTCGGTTACGTTACCACACAGTCCGGCGTCCAGTTCGTGTTTGGGCGACTGGTCATTGGCGCTACGAGTTCAAGCGGTGTGTTCACTGCGGTTGCCACCGGGTTCACTGACAGCGCGGCGCAGGTGGTCTGGGGCGAGAACAAGGGTGCAGCCGGGTTCTCTGGCGTCGTGTTCCACCTTGGCAATGCGAGCACGTTGATCAATCTGACGCGCTGTAACCTCAACTCGCGCGGCACGATTGCTGGTGAGGACACGCGCGCGGTTCTCGACGTTGTAGGTACATCTGGTTTGCTTACGATCACTGGTGGTGCGGTATCCAACTTCGCAAGCCTCACCCTCACGAGTGCTGCCACACTCGATGGTGTAGTTATTTCTCAATGCGGACAGATCACGGCGGCCGGCGCAAATCTGAATAATAGCAGTGTTCAGAACAGCCCCGCTACGTCCGCACTCTTATGGAATGTTGCAACAGATACTGATGGTTTACTCGACGATATGCGCTTCGTATCTGCCGGCACAGGTCACGCAATTGAATTAGGTGCAAGCACTCCAAGTTCTATCACCCTTTCTGGTCACGACTATTCGGGTTATGCAGTTGTCAACGGCACCACAGGCAATGAGGTAATTTATAATAACTCAGGTAAAAGTATTACTATAAATATCTCTGGTGGCGCAACTCCTACTATTAGAAACGGGACAGGAGCTAGTACAATTTTATTATTGCAGGCAGTAACTACACAAATAACTGTCGTTGATCTCGTAACATCCCTGCCAGTTGAAAATGCTCGTGTAGTTGTCGCTGCCAGTAGCGGTACAGGGCCATTGCCATATGAGGACTCAGTAACAATTGTTCGCTCGGGTACAACTGCAACAGTTACGCATATTGGCCATGGTCTAACCAGCGGAAACAATATTTTAATTAAAGGTGCAAACGAATTAGAATATAATGGAATTAAAAGTGTTACTGTTGTAAATGGTGATTCATATACTTATACAGTAAGCGGAAGCCCGGCAACACCAGCAACAGGCACCATTCTTGCCACAGGCGTTGTTATTTCAGGGATTACTGATGTTAATGGGCAGATTTCCGATACAAGACCCTATTCAACCAATCAGCCAATTACCGGCAAAGTAAGAAGGGCGACTTCTGGGACCTTATACAGGACAGGAGTTGTTTCTGGCATTATTGATAATAATAGTGGATTCTCGGCCACTATCCAATTGCAAGTAGATCAATAGATTTTCTATTAATTTATCTGAGAGCTTGGATCTGATTCTTTCAATTCTTTTACAACGGGATCAAATAATTCGTCTACTTTACTGTGACTAAAGCCATTTGGAATCCATATTGAAGACTTTCCATCCTTTAGCAATGTTGCCGAAGTCATAGAAATGGCCTCTCCTTTTCTAAATCTTTCAATGAGATCATGAAGATATCCTATGCACTTGATTACATTATTTGAATTGTTTGGAATGTCAGAAAGGCCATATTTAGCGTTGGATATATCAGAAACCTCAAAAGGACCCTTTTCAGACTCTTCAATAACAATGTCTTCATCGCCAACATTTTCTAATAGCATCATATTAAACAAATCATCTTCTGGGGTGTCTGATTTATTTAATGCATCTAAAAGCTCTGTTGCTTTTTCTTTTGAAAACATTCCCAAACTAAAATATTCTAAGTCACCTTCATCAACTAATTCTAGAACTTTTTCAAAAAGCATATTTCTTGGATCTTCATGCATAGCTAAGATAAATATACCATATTTAGCAATTAATAAAAAGGCTCCATTTGGAGCCTTTTGTATTAGAAATGAGGCGGTGGCCTCTTTCCGTTCTTGGAAGCTATTACACAAATCGTCAAGTCTCGGCTTGATTGCGCCAGCTCTTTTGCTGTAATAAGATCTTCTTTTTCCTTTTCTGAAAAGTTGAAATTTTCAATAATTTCTTCTAATTCAAAAATAGATTCTTCTAATGCCAAAATTACTTCGGCAAGCTTGTCATCAACTTCATGAGGTTTTAACACTTTCTAGTTGCCTAATCCTCTCCAGCAGATAATCATTTTCTTTATCTGCTTCTTCGACGTGACGAATAAGACTCTCCATGTCTTTTTTGTAATTTACATAAGAATCACAAACCCCAGGATAGGTAACTGTAGCCAAATGAATTGTTTTTACTTTTTTGCCTTTTTCATCTGACAAATCACACATAATAAAGCCAGGATCACTAGATTCATACGTCGCACCATAAGGTACGCGCTGTGATCTTAGTTTTATTTCTTCTAACTCTTGCCTAGAAATGAATCTTTTTATTTCTGGAATTTGTGAAATTTGAGGTATTACAGTTACCATTTTAAATCCTTTAATTTGCTGGAGTTGGCTGGGGCATGTTTATCATCATTGGCATGTTGCTTTGAGAAGGAACCATAATAATCTTATCGTTCTTTCCGATCTGCTCAAAGAAGAACTGTTGTGCCTCTATAGTTCTAAGCTGAAGATACTCGCTTGTCAAGGACTGGCCTGTAATTTTGTTGTAGGCTGACTCAGCTTCGGCTTCAGCTACACGAACAGCTTTCATTTTCTCTGCCACCTTTTGACGGTTTTCTGCACGAAGCATTTCCATCTTTTGTTTTGCCTGTTCCTCTTGAAGTGCAATTTCTCTAGCTCTTTTCTTTTCTACTGCTTTTGTGATTACGTCAGGATAATCAAAGTCGGAGGTGGTAACCATTGTAACCTCCATAGGAGTTCCTTCAAGAGATTCTACAAGCTTCTTTTGTATTTCTCCTTGAATCTTCTCACGGTTTTCACGAATTTGAACTGTTTCATATTTTGAAACGACATCACGAGCAATAGATCTTGCTTGTGGTCTTACATAAGTCTCATATAGGAAATCTCGACTAATTACTCCGATTTCACAACTTGAATCAAAGTCTCCGGCTGGCTCCCAATTGATATTTTTTCCCTGAATAACCAAAAGGCTGGTTATTAGCTCTGGACTTGTCGCAGCTAGCTTGCTTCTGATATTTATATCAAAACTAAAATTAAGGTCATCAGCACAAAGGATTGACATTTCTTCTGTAGTAGTCTCTTCAGCGAGTTCAATGGCAACCATACGGTCTCGTCCGAAACATGTGTGAAGACCGGCAGGCAAAACTTCTTCTTCAATTCCTTTTAAATCTATTTTCATCCCAACATGGCCAGGAGGAATTCTAGCATTGCAACCAATTGTTGCTAAAGACAAAAGTCCAAAAAATATTGTATTTTTAATGTTTTTCATTGGTTATTATTCCTTCTAATTGCTTCTTCTACTGATTTGTTTGATTCATCTCTAATTTCTTCAAGGGACTTTTCGTTTACTTCTCCCCATTCTTCAGTTTTCTTTTTTTTTGAATCTTCTTTTAACTCTTCTTTAGTAGGCTCCTTGGGAGCTTTTTCATTAATCTCAAAAGCCCCAGTTTTTGGAGTTTTTACATCAGTTTTTCCGTAATTTTCAATTATTAAAAAAGACCCTACAGCCACAAGAAATCCTCCTGCAATCCATGCTATAGCTAAAAACAAGCTTCTTGTAGCAATGGACTTGTCTTCTTTGTTTTCTATGTAGTCTTTTATTTTCAATCCTCCAAATATGCCGGAGGCACTAATTGTTAAAATTATAATTATAAATTCCCAAATTGGATGCATTTTATTCCTTTCAATAACGATTATTTTCTAGTGAATTAAGATAATCTTCAATATGTTGTTCTGTTACCAAGTCCTTCTTTTTGCCTTCCGAAAGTTGCAATGTTTTTTTGCCTTCCAAAAGCTGCAATTGTTTTGGTTTTGAAATTACAAGAGACGTTAACGCTCCGAACAGAAATGTTGCCGGTAGAGCCCACCAAGTAAATCCAAATGCCAAATAGAAAACAATGCCAGCACCCACTCCTGGGATTCCGGCATTGCCAATTAGCTGCTTAAGCTTTTTCCGGTTTAGTAACTTCACCGGAAGACGTTATCACTTCTCTATATCTGAGTCAACTCTTTTTTTGGAGCTTTTTTTCTTAAAAGAAGTTTCACGTTTGTCCGTTTCGAGGACTAAGGTTTCTTCTTTTATTTCTTCGTCACTTTTTAAAATGGACTCAATAACTTTTTCTTTTACAATTTCTTTTTTATTAGGTACATTAATGTTTTTATTTGTTATTTCAAGTCCAAAGTCTATAGAAGAAACAAACCTAATATCATCAAACCCAAGAAACCTTTCCCAAATTAAACCATACTCTAAAGGATCAGGCCCATAGCAAATGTTTAAAGTTCTAAGTAGAACACTGGCATA
>Ga0100403_1001643_pt1 | contig 19517 bp, 4 predicted proteins | sample CryGeymet201501t_FD_83663 | JGI IMG/M metagenome (GOLD analysis project Ga0100403, IMG submission 83663) | Groundwater microbial communities from Crystal Geyser aquifers in Utah, USA - Crystal Geyser metaG 2015-01t | ecosystem: Environmental > Aquatic > Deep subsurface > Groundwater | place: USA...
ATTATCAGTATTTATTCCTTGTGTCGAGTTGTTGCTGGTCTTTGGAGTAAGGTTGTCTTTCTGAGCACTGGTCATCATTATATTTGAATCAAAGTACTTATCGTAATCAACATTTAAAGCTGAACTATTTTTAACAGAGTCTTGTATCTCATCATCTAAAACAGTTTTATAAACCTCCCATTTCATGTCAATAAGATCGTCAAGGCTAGCGCCTCTTTCGTCTTTGTTTGAAAAAAGATTATTCATTGTTTCCCAGCCGAACTGATCTTCAATGATTTGTTTTTGTCTTGATACTTCTTCAGCGTTGCGAGAAATCTCTCCGATGATTTTAGCCTCCTCGTCTGTAATGTATTCATTTTGAGAGGCATCAATTAAAAGTTGATATAGCTCTGGCTGAGTATCCTTAACGGTTTCAACATAACCAACATACCAAGGATTGTTTAATAAACGCTCCTTAGCATTCTTAGATGTTCTGGATGTGTTGCCATAATCATCAGCTTTAATAGTTTCATAAATAGAGCCAGCATATTTAGTAACTTCTCCCTTCATGAAATTCATTGATTCTTCTGGGCCAAGTAAAGAAAGCTTGGGAATTATTTCAAGAGTGTTTAAAACGTTTTTCATCTGCTCTTCAACCAAACTTCCTTTTGTATAGAGGTCTGAATAATAGTAAGTTGTGCTGGCTTGTTTTAAGTCAACGTAAAAACTATCTTTAAGAGCATTCGATACTTGCGCTAAAACATCGGTAACCTTTCCCTTTTCCCTATATTCTTTTAGGTCTGGAATTATACTAGCAATAATATTAATTGATTCAGCATCCTCTGGGAGAAGTCCTCTTTGAGCCAACTCGATGGCAAACTCTACAACATCAAGAATGGGCATAGCAAAGTCCACGTCCATTCCCTCGAAGGTCATTGGCTTTCTTTTGTTAAAGTCAATCATCTCCGAGTCCTTGATCAGCTTGTTATACTTTTCTTTAGCGGTCTCGTTTTCCTTAATGCTGTAAATTTTATTATTATCGATAATCATTCTTGGCAACTGACTATCTTTATTCAAAAGGAGTTGTTGCGTATTACCCTGTTGAACATCAACATTGGTTTGATTTCTGCCGACAACAGTCGCGGGACTGAAAACAGAGATTATACTATCTGTTGTTTTCTCTCCGTTTTGTAAAATGTTTTTATTATACATATTATTCTGCTCCACTTAATTTTTCTTTATTAGTGCTCTTCCTGTATGAAAGAACTTTTTTATCTAAATTAGTGTTGTCAACTTTAATAAACTCTTTCTCCTTTGGAGCGTTAGCATTGGCTGCCCATGGGTTAACTGCTGTCCCGGTATTAGAAGTGCTTCCAGTGGTTTCAGTGGTTGCTGTTGGATCATCAGTTTTAGTTGGCAAAACAGTCTCTGCTTTTTTATCTTCAGAGCCGACCAAAGTGTCCTCAGAAACATTATAGGCAGACTTACCATAAGGATTTCTATAGGTGGTTTCTTTGCCAGGGTTCTTGGCTTTCTCCATTGTATCCCTAGCCTTAAGATCCGCCGCTCTAGACATTTCGTCTTTAGATGCTGGATTAGTTAAGGTGTCTGTTAAAGCAGCCTTCTCTTGACTTGAATTCCAAGTCTCTTCCTTCCCGCCAGCTTTAAGATAAGCCTCCTTAGACGCTAATTCTATTTGACTCTTTTGTTCATCAGAAAGTTTCTCTAATTCTTCAGGTGTATAAATAGGGAAATAGAAATCCTCTTTTATTGGTCTTCCGTTTTCATCAACCTTGATTGTGCCATCATCATTCTTTAAAATCTTAGAGAATTTTCGCTTAGCTTTCTCTTCAGTTTCAATCTCAGTCTTGCCTTGTTTAGCAAGAATATCTGCATAAGCCTCTCTAGCACTGCCATATTTACCTTCTTTATATCTTCCAGCAATCTCTTTAATCTGGTCATCGTTATAACCAGGTTGGCCGTCAGCTCTTTCTCCACCGATTTCTGCTTTCATTTCATTGAAGTAGTCATCATCAGTCTTTTGTTTTGCGACCTCAATGGCCCCCTTGTATTGAGAGCCAAGAATAGCTGGATCTGTAATGTGTTGGCCTGTGTGGTAGTCGTAAATCTTTGCTCCATCCCGATAAATGGCCTTGACAGTTTTAGGCATTTCTATTTCTTTGGTGTAACCAGTCTTAAATTCAGCCTCATCTGCAATTAATTTATTGGTAGTAGCATCATAAAGCTTATCTGGGCCACCATTAGGGTTCTTAACCCTGAAGAAAGACTTAGCTGAGGGGCTAGATTTGGCCGCTGGTGAAGCGTAACCGCCTTGACCGGCATTGTTTGTCGCAGAGGTCTGTGTGGTCGCTTTCTGGGCCGTTTCAGGCGCTTCTTCTATGGCCTTTATTTCAGCTTCTTCAGCCGCTGGGCTTAAAGATTCTTCGGTTGGGACATAGTTGGTTTCTATTTGACTGTTTATCAAGCTCAAATTATCTCCAGCCAGGCCCTTAAATCCTTGTTCAGATGTCTTGCCAGTGCCAGTATTTACAAAGGCTCCATCTTTTAAATTATAAGCTAGGTATTCTCCAGTCTGTTTATCGATCTTCATCATCGAAACACCGGTGTCGGTCATGGTTAACATTAAAACTTCGGACCCATTGTCGAACATTCTCTCATTTATTTTCTTTGTAGGGATTTCTCCGTAACCGTTACTCTTGTGCTCTTTTATAATACTTAAAAATGTCATGCGTTGCTCTGACTCAGGAGCTCTTTTATCAACCTCTTCAGCCGCCTTTGAGATATAAGGAGAAGAATCAACCACCTTTTCTGGATTTAAAGTAAACCTTGTGATCATGTTCTCTGATTTTTGCCCCTTGCTATTATAAGCAGCGTTTGGTTTTTTCTCCCAATTAACAATCAATGTTAGTGGCGATGTGCTGTTTTTAAAACTTTCAATGTTTGTAAGAGCTTTGTCGGCTGATTCCAAATAACTTCTTAGATTATTTGAAAACATTTTATTACTCTTAAACATTTCATTCTGAGTAATTCTTGTGTCTAAAATATCAGGGCCACTTCCCATGGCTTGAATCCAATTTTTATCGCTATTACCCATCAGTGTTTTTATGGTTCCATTTAAACTAGACTCAATGCTAGTCAACTTCTTTTCATCATAGTTGCCAGTCTTATTCATTTCGTCCAAAACCTTTGAGTATTCATCGTTGGCAATTTTCTTTAATTGATCAACCGCCTGGTTAGCTTTATTTATTTTCTGGACCTCGGTATTTAAAAACTTGGTGTATCTTTCGTAGTCACTTTTTAAAGCGGGGTTTTCCTTTATTTTGCTAAGGACATTATTAACGGTATCACCAATATTAACGTTGGCGTTATTGGCAGCGTTTACATACTTAGTCGCAACTAATTTATAGGAAGCCTCCTCAGCTTTCTCTGGACTAATTGACATCCCATAGTTTGAATAAACCGTTGGGATAGGAGTAACGTTTCCGCTACTCCTTTGGGCAAATGGATTAAACTTAATCATATAATTCTTTAATAATATTATTTATTTTATTTCCTGGTTTAAAATCACTGTTAATATCAATTAAGCCTTCATACATACTGGCTTCAGCTTGGAGTTCTTCTCTGGCCTGATTAATGGTTTTGCCATTATTTAGGGACATGAAGACACTCTTCTCTCTGTTGCTTAACTGGCTCCATTTTAAATCAGTAGTCTTTAAGAAGTTTACACGATCATTGACGAGATTATTATAGAATTCATTCAATGAGGATTTTTTCTTTTCGACATATCCGCTAGTTGGTGCAGTTAAACTATAACCTTTCTCTGCAATTTCTGGAGGAGTTTGTCCTTTTTTCAATCTCTTAATGGCATAGATTTCAGCATCAACTTCGTGCTCTTCTTTCAAAACTCTAAAGCTTTGATTAACTAATCCTTTGTATCTACTTACTTCGTTCCAGGCATAATTTTCCTTGGTCTTGTCTTTCGATTCTTTAGCACGAACTGCCATACCAACGTAGAAATTATACAAGTCTCTATAGAGAACGTGTTCTGAAATTGCTTCTTCATATTTTGCGACATAGTGTCCGCGATAATCTATTTCGGCCTCACGTTCTTTTGTCATTAAAGGCATGCCAGTTTTTTCATCAACAATAAATTGGATATCACCGTCTAAGATTTCTTTAATTTTTCCATCAAGACTTCTGTTAGGTGAAACTAATTCATATTTAAGAGCAATAAGCGCTGCATTTGCTTTATCTTTTTCAGCTGTGGTTGAACCTTCTCCATAAGCAACACCCCGATACTTATTAAGGTTTTCGTAATATTCCCTATTGTCAACAGCAAAGTGTCTCATTGCTTTGGCGTAGTTCGGATTAATTCTAGCTAGGTTATCTAAGTGTCCAGCTTCAACAAACTGGTCTACTTTCTTAAGCCAGTCAGGATCGCCTTCGTTGGCAGCGAACCCATCGCCAACGGCCCATTTAACAAATTCAAACATGTATTTAGCCTCTTCGTTATAGACAGCTGGGTCAACCAATGGATCTTTAATTCCATTCTGCGCTAGGTGTAATAGTTGAGACTTAAGAATAATAGCTTGTTTAGTTGAAGCTTTTGTTGATGGGACTCCTAGGTTATATTCCATTCCACCATCATCTAATAATCCTAATTCTACTGCCGCTTTCTGAGCTTTGATAACATCATCGTCTAAGAATTTATTCTTATTCTTTTTATTATATGCATCATAGAGATGTTTTCTAACATCCTCTGGAGCGTTTAAGACTGAATCAAAGTCTTGCTTTATATAAAAGTCGTTAGCTATTTTTGCGTGAGCAGAAGATTTGGTGGCTATACCAGTTGCTAAATAAGCAATTCCAGAAAATCTCTTTTGATAATCATTTTCTACAATCCCGGTAACCACCTGAGAAATTGATGGTGATAAGGTTCCTAGAGCAAACTCTAATCCAGAGCTTTCTCCGTCTATAAATTTCTTTACGCGCCAATCATAATTACCACCGAGTATTGATAATGCTGGTGTTAATTTAGTAAATGAATCTGTTGGTGAGAATTGAAGTAAACGATAAGGATTAAAAGATGCCCCGGCGTATGAAGCTAGTAACGGGATTCTTAATCTTTTTCCGTAGTCACGTCTAACTGGATCACCGTTTTCATCGTATTCTACGTACTGAGTTTCTTCTCCATAGTTGTTTACTATTGAACTGAAGATAGCATTCATTCCAAGAATGGTTCTAGGGTGATTCTTAAACAGTCTTAAACCAGAGAACAAGAAGTTGCTAAAAGGCATAACCTTTTCCATCTTGTGAGCAATCAGTGGGTTGATTTCGTAGTTAAAGAAATTTTGTTTAGTTACATATTCAGCCTTCTGTTTTAAGAATTCTATAGTTCTATAATATTGATTTCTTTCGATGCTGTTTAGTTTGCTTGGATCTTTTAATAAGAAATCCTTTTGTTTTTTACCTGGTGTTTTCTTATAGACTTCCTCATAAAGAAGTTTATTAAACTCAGAGCTGTAAAAATCTTGAGCAAATTTACTAGGCACAAAATTAACAGCAGACGATGCGATACCAGCAAGTTTAGATGTCTTCTCGGTAATTCCTCTTAAGACGTTATTTCGTTCCTCTGGTTTCAAGTGTTCAAGACTCTTGTTAAAGAAGTCATCGTAAATTGTTCCATCAAATTTACCTGGGTCTGGGTATTTAAAATCCTTAGAGATCCCGAATTCTCCCTCTAATAATGATTTATACTTTTTAGCGTGGGAGATATACTTTAATTTTTCTGGTGCCCAGATAAGGAAAGCATTAGCTGTTTCAATTAAGGCTCTACCAGCTGCGATACCAACAGATAAATTCTTATAGATTTTAGTAGTTGCTCCAAATAAGTTTGATAAAAAGTCAGCAGGCTCTAAGTTATAAAGTTTAGCAACCTCTCTGTTTGTTTCAGTGTTGTGTTTATCAGCTTCTTTTTTGGCATCAAACTCTCTCAAGAATGAAGTTTTATTTTGCTTGGCGATGTTTTGAGAAGTGTCCATTAATAATTTCAAAGAATTCTTTTGCATTATCTTTTGATATTCATCTCTCATTTCATCAAGCAATCTTGCCTTGCCGTCTTCACTTCCAATGTTTTTCAGTCTTAAAATTGTTTCCTTGTTGAGCTTTTGGATTTCACTAATACTTCCAATGATCATGGCTTGCCGGCCTTCTAGCTCTCGTAAGTTCTCGCGGTCAACTATAAGAGATTGTCCTCTAGTTTTAGCAGCAGAAGCACTTCTGTTTTTATCAGCAATAATAGACTCGTTCGCCATCTCAAGCTTAAGACTGCTATCAGCCACAGCTCCGATTGTTTTAACAAGTGAGCTAGATTCCACGATGTGCGCTGACATTAAATGCGCTACAGCATTGTTTAATTCGTCTTTCTTAAGGTCGATTGTTTTTTTATTATCAATGATAGTTCTCTGATAAGATTTTTTCTTATTAGTATCTTGCTCATTCTTCAGAAGATCCTCAAACTTTTCAGTCTTTTTAACTAAGTTAAATACTTCTTGATTCAAGTTGTGGGCAACTTTCAACAAGGCCTCTTTGTTTCTGTTGAGGTGAGCTAAGTCCCCGCTAGTTAGAATGGTGTCTATATTAGATTTTATTTTTCTGACATCACTAACGCGATAGACTGTGCTCATTCCTCTTCGAGAAGCAATTAAATCTTTTTTGTTTTCAAAAATAATCTCCTTAAATAATCCACCAAGTCTGCCGGTACTACCTAGATCGTCTAACGTCAAAGGTCTGTCAGATGGTTTGGCTGATTTTATTGTCTCCTCAGTAACCTCCTTAACAAATTGGTCATACTCAGACTGGAGCTTCATTTTATCAGCTTCGCTTTCAGTATTCTTTAAAGCTTCTTCTAGATCGTTACCTCTCATTCTTATTTCATTAATCTTTTCTGGATCCATCTTAATGCCAAGATTTTCACTCAAATTACTTTCTAGATATTTTTCAGATAAATATTTATTATATTCAGAGTGGATTTCACTTGAAATAATATCAGAAGCAACTCCTTTATATCCATCGTAATCCTTAGTAGAGCCGAATGGTTGACTCATTATAGCTCTTTCAACTAATTCTCTTTCGGGGTCGATGTTTAATTTTGGACCGATCTCTCGAATAAGTTTATTCTCATATTTCTTTATAATGTCCTTCTTTTCTTTAGCAACCCTGGATAAGACGGTGTCAACAAGCTCTATTCTTTCATTAATGATTCCAAGAACTATGCTCTTTTTAGCATTAAGGCTTTTAATCAATTCCTGATTTTTGCCAGGAACATCTTTAATTTCGGAATTAATCTTGCCAATAAGCTGGTCTTTTAATTCATTTAAGAACGGCTTGTTGTTTAAACGGTTGTCTCCAAACTTAACCTCAGACTCAGTCTCAATAAAAAACTTTCCATTTTTTTCTACGACCTCATAATCAGAAGCTCGATAGCTTTGGAATTTAAATTTATGGATTCTTTCTGTTTTATACTTCGGAGCAATCTCTTTAGCAAATCCTTCATTAAGTTTCTTGAAGGCTCTATATGTGTCATTGTTCTCTGGTAATGAGTTACCGTTTAGAATTTTTTCATTAGCATATTTAGAGGCCTCAGTCTCAGCAGAATTGCTTAATATAATTTTATTCAATTCTTTAAATGATTCTATAGCCATAAATCTTTCCAAAAAGCTTGCGCCTAGTTTTTCGTTACCGTTTGCTAGGTTGATTTGCTTTCTTTCTGAAAGAATGTCTCCAGTCTTTTTGTTTTGGTCAAGTATAAAATCAATTGAATCGTTCAACTCAAATTCATTGTGCTTGGACAATATTTTATTTAGATCTCTGATTCTATTTATTTCTGGAGCCATAGCTCTTTCCATTCCGAATCTATCTTTATCTTTGATACCTTCGCCAGCGTTGAACATGTTATTGATAACATCTTTAGATTCAATCATTTCACCTGGTTTAACACTGATACCAACTTGAAGTTCTTTATTGTTGGCAATGTGCTTTAAGTAGTTCTTAGTGTCTGCTCCCAGTCTTTTATCATAAACAATATTAATAGTATCAATATCGAAGTCACCGTCTTTAAGCATTGCAACGTCAAACATATTCAATAAAGCACCATGCCCTAGGCTTGGTTGCAGTTCTTTTGGAAGTTCATCTAGCCAAATTATTTTATTGATGCTGATGTTTCCAGGTCTGTTAATCGGATATCTGTAAGAGATAGCTTCAGCTCTGCCGTTTTCATCAACAGCAAAGTTTAATTTATTGTGTGACTTAGGATCAAGAATTAAGAAGTTCTTGTCAGTGACACCCTTAAATTTATCAAGGTTCGAATTTATGTGTTTCAATAATTCTGGGTAATCACCGACACCATCCAAGATTGATGAAGTTCCTTTTACTTTAAACTTAAAGACTTTGTCCTTTAAGATTCTATTGATATGGGAATTGAAGATTCCAATATTGGATTTCTTTAAGAATCCGTCTCTCGCTAGGTCTGTTAGAGCTTTGCTCATATCCTCGCTAAGGGCCATTCCTTTTGACAGATCGCTGGCTTCTAGCAATTTCAATCCAGCCGTAGGATTTATTCTTAGTAGGTTAACTAAATCAACAAATTCTTTTACGGTTGGTTCAGCTATGTTTTTCATCACCTCGTCCATCATCTTGTCGTAAAGCAGCGCACTCTTACTGTCTCCACTAATGTTTCTAGGTAGGATGTTGAAGGCCTGAAAAGCTAAACTAACTTCAGTTTTCGGGTTAGAACTTAAACGTTTAACTGATAAAGCCTCAGGGGAGATGTCAAACACCTCGCCATATTTAGCGGTTGGTTCTCCTAAAATCTTGAAGGTGCTGTCTGGGATAATGAAATCGAAGGCAGAATTAACTGCGTTCATATTTATCTTTCCGTTAACGTCATAGATATTTAAATCGTCCATTCGAGAAAGAACATCCTTTACGTATGATTGGTTGAATGAGTATTCGTTCCCTTTATTGAACTTAGCCTTAACAACAGCTTGCTGATCCTCTAGAGTCATTGAGGCCTTCATGTCGGCATCTTTTGGATTGTTGCCGGCCATCTTCGCTATTGATTCAAAGGCAAGTGGGGTCATAGTAACCTTACCATCAGTCGTCACAAAGTCTTTTGTTACGCCTCCTAATTCAAGTTGAATTTTATTATAATCTTCATCGCTAACTCTAATAGCTTTAAACTTAAATTCTCCATTTTCGTTTAGTCTGTTTACACCAGCGCTTTCATATTCAGCCTTTAATCCTTCCACTTCTGGGTGAGGATCGTTTGAGGATAGAACTTTAATTCTTTTTAATTCTCTTCCACTAACATCTTTAGCATCTAGTTTCTTAGAGCCGATCATTAAAACGTCTCCATAAAAAGATTTGAGAGTAGCATCAGAGTTTCCGTTCTTAGTTTCAGTGAAGAATAGTCTTTTACCTTCTTCGTTAATAGATCCAAGCAACGTGAACCCCTTCATCCCGGCTTCAGTTCTTATTGGTTTAACAAACTTTTCGTAAATCAAATTAACAAATCGAGGATTCAAGATAACGCCAGTATCAATAGATCCTTGACTAGCCTTACCAGCATATTCAAAGAAGTTCTTATTTGCTAACTGGATATATTTGTTTCCGTTTACCTCATAAGAATTGTTTATATTGGCAAGCGCTACGGCCATTTCTGTTGAGTTTGTAATGGCACCAATCTGTGCTTTCTTGGCAATCATAATAGCAACCTCAATATCAACCTTGTCAGAAAGGTTCTTAGGCGCTGGGATTGTCTCTGCATATTTTGATAGAGTAGCTTCGTCTTCTAAGAATCTAGAAGCGAGCTCAGAGATGTTTGTAGTCTTTCCGTTTTTAGTAATAGCTCCAACCTCAACAACCTTATAGCCTTTCTTATCAGCTATTCTATCAAGAGAGCTTTCAACTAATTCAACATTTCTTGTTTTTCCATCTGGCGATTCTGGGCTCTCACTAATACGAGATCTGAACGAGAAATCAGTCTTAGAATTATCATCTTGTGATAAGTTTATGTTTAAAAATTTCTTAGGAGTGCCATCAGAATAAGCATATTTAGTTTGCTTTAATACGCTATAAACTGGCCATGGATTTTTAGGAACAAGTTCTAGTGGCATTGCCTCTTTAAATGATTCTTTCCAGGCGAGTCTAAGGTTGTCAAAAAATACCTTAGGGTTTTCGCTGTTCTTGGCTATCTCAACTAAATTAGATTTCTTGAAAGGATTATCGCTGATTTCTTCTAGGATAATATCGGCTTGAGAGTTTAATTTTTCTATTTCAGTATTATACTTTTCTATCTCAGCGTTCTTTAATTCAATTTGCTTGTCGATGTTTTTTATCTTTTCATCGGTTTTACTGATGCTAGCAAGTGCTTGCTCTTCTGATAATCTTAATGACTCAAGCTCTGCTGTGACATTTTTAATTGAGGCAATCTCAGCCTCAACTGCCTTGATATATTCAACGGCCTTAACATCATCAGATACGCTTGTTAATATTTTTGACAAATCAGAGTCTGGATCTAATCCAAATCTGGAAGCTAATTCAGCCTTGGAGGTTGTTAAAACTTTCAACCTCTTGTTCATTATATTCTTTTCAGCTTCACTTAGTGATTTAGAGGATAGCTCTCTTTGAATATCGCTTATTATCCCGGTAATAATTCCATACTCTTGCTTTAAAGAGTCAGAGAAACTCATTGCTTTTTGTTTCTTTGCCTTAGTCTCATCAGATAAAAACTTTTTAGCCTTCTGAGATTCTTTAATCTTTGATCCTTCTTCAACTGAAAAGTCTCTAGCTCTGATAATGTTTAATCTTTCAGATATTTTTGTGATAGTTCCAACCTTAATATTGGCTGGATTTATTACAGCCTTTTTACTGGCCGCGCTATGAAGAGTCTCAACATATTTATTTGTTGATGCCTCAGCAACACCAGCCTCATCACCTTCGACTTCAACCTTATCAACCTCTGCTTGTTTGGTTTCTATGTCTTTATAAATAGAATCAGCTGTCTTAAGACCATAAACATTCAAGAACATATCCTGGATGTATGGTAGGTGGTCGTTTAAAATTTTAGTTTGTTTTTGATCCTGATCGATTAAGCCTTGAAAGTTTTCATCAACAATTTTAGATACCTCTTCTTTGGTTAAAACATTGTTTACATAATTAGGATCTTTCATGGCCTCGCTATTTACGGCCATAGCCTTATTTGTGGCTTCTTTTTTAACAGCATTCTTCACACCGGCTTCTGTTTTATATTCTTTGTTATTGAAGAAATAAGCGCCATCTCTAAATTGTGGAGGAATTATTCCTAGGTTTTTAATAATATCAATAGCGGCTTTTATGTTCTGAGCCTCAAATGATTTGACGTAAAAATCTGCAGACGCTTTTTGAATTGAGTCTGCTATTTGTGTTAATTTATTTTTAGTTTCTCCATTAAGAGTTTTATATTTCTCTAAGAATGTAACACCGGCCACAGTGTTTGGATTGAAAATAGATTCAGGATCAGATGCCATTTTATTTATAACCTTGCGGACATCCTCTACTGTAGTTTTCTCGCTAACAAATTCGCCAGCTTTTGTTTTGGGATCCAACTTGGAAACAATAGAAGTCCCGAACGTCTTGGACAATATGTCAGTTGAAAATGTTTTAAAGTCTTGGATTCCTTTAGCTGCTGAATTATCCATTGTTAAATAAGCCGAGAATACTTTCGTTACGCCTTCAGCGAACACAGCATCCTTGATTATTTGAGGAGAATTTTTAATATTAGCTTCTACTATTTGAGAAACACCATCTTTTATTTGAGGCAATAAGCCGCTTAATTTAATCCCGTCATTAGACGCTACGATTAAATCACTCATCAATCTTGTCTGTCTTACCTCAATGGCTTTTTGCTCTGCAATATTTTTGGCCATGTCGTTGTAAGAGAGAACTCTTTCAACTGCATATTTAGATAGGCTTGAATAACCACCAGCAATAGCTTCGGCTGTTGTCATACCACCAAGAGCGTTTCTGGTCTCGATTGAAGAACCCTTAGCGGTATTCTTTAAGAAAGATAATGTTAATCTGCTTTTAAAAGTATTAGTTTCTTCCACCTTTTGAAAATACTCTGAGATTTTTCTAAGCTCAGTCATGCTTGGGATTAAGTTCATCGATGAAGCATCGACATCTAAATGATTCCCGAGTTTCTTTGTGGCTAGTTTTATCTCTTCAAGTCTTTGAGCTAGTTGATCTTTCGGAATGCTTTTATCTGAACTAATAAGGTCAACCAATTCATCTCTAAGTCCAGCAACAACCGGGTCAGTCTTCGCTAAGACATTGGACTCTCTAACAATATTAGAGATTAAAGCGTCAGCTCTGTTGATTAACTTATAATCTTCAACCCCACCTGTTTTAAAATCAAGAGATTCAACTTCTTTAACAAACTGCTCAATGTTTGTTTTATCTAAATTTTTATATTTCTCTTCTCTGAGTTTTGTAATCTGCTGAGTAATATCGGCTACGCCAGTCAACTTCATTTTATCGGCAGCAAAGCCAACTCCACCATGGAGAGCTTTAGTTGAGATCATCATGCCTCCCATATTAACAATACTCTCAAGAGCTGAGTTCCAGAATTTACCAGAGCTGCTTTCTTTTTCTCCTAATAAAATAGTAGAAAAGCCAGCGTTACTTATTTTAGAATTCTTATATGCGTCCCACTCCTCACTTAAAGTGAACCCTTCTGATAATGGGTTAGCTCCAGTTATCTCTTCAAACTCAGTTGCTAGTTGTTTTTCATAGGCAGTGACGTGGCTCTTGGCATAAAGTTTACTCAATACATCGCCAGGTCTTCCGAATATTTCAGCGGCGGCTGCCATTCCTTCTCCAGCATTAGCCATCACCGGTAAACCATAACCAGACATGAGCTTCCAGATTTCTCTAGGTCTTGTGCTAAGCGGAATGTTAACGGCATCAAGCGCTCCGAGTGCTATGTCTGAGAAAACTTTCTTAGCTTTGGCCTCGCCATTTAATCCATTATAAATCAATTCAACTTTCTTCTCTTGAATTAAACTATTAGGAAGCCCAGTGCTTGCCTTTCCAGCAGCTTTAATTTCCTTGTCAGCCATCTCTTTCGCTGCTTTATTTATGCTTTGAGATGACCACATCTTACCAACACCAGTTAATTCTATTTCTGCGCCAGATTTAATAAGGGCAAGAGCCTCTTCTTTTGTTAAATTTTTAGTAACATTTTTGGCAACTGTTTTACCACCAGATTTAATAGCTGCTTTCCCGATTCCAGAAATAGCAACTCTGCCGGCCGACATTAACGGACCAGTTACTGTAGTTATGATATCGGCAAAAAACATTTTACCCCCAGTGGTTGAGCCGGTGTTCCCCATCCATACGAGATCTCTCATGATATCTGTCCAGTTGGAGTTGTCGTCCATTCCAGCCCTGTCTATATAAAGAGACTTATCTCCTTTAATAGCGGAGGCGGCAGCAATGCCGGCGTATTCATAACCCTCAACAAGATTATAAGCGCCTTGTTTTATGGAGCCCCATGTTGTTAACTTCCTTTGTTCAGCAACTGGGGTCTGGTCTTTTAATATTTTTCTAAGAGTTGAGTCATCAAATTTATCTATTACGCCAAGATCTTTAGCAATATAATTTAATTGAGTCTCCCACTTATCCATTAAATCTTCTTTCGTCATTAAAGTTCCGCTCATCTCTTTAGCGAAATTCTTAAATGCGTTGGAGTAATCATCTTTAGAAAGTTTAATGTCAACTTGTTTTAATATTTTTTCGTCTTCAGAGGTAACTCCCTCTTTCTCGTAAGAAGCTTTAACAACTCTTTCAAGCAGATTTTTAGTTTCATCCTTAACTTCTATTTCACCGTAGTCAATAGCTGGGGAATTTTCTTCTTTTTTGCCTGGTTTTATTTGCAGGGACAACTTAGCCAAGTCCTCTGCTTTTTTTCGTCTGGCTGTTAATTCTTCATTTGTCATATTTATTTGGCTTTAATGTCTTCCATCAATTTTTTATGCATTTGAATATGGAGGACGACTAATGATTTTAAGGCTCCACCAAGCTTTTCTAGGGCTTGTTCGTGGATAGCAATATGCATTTCATGGTCTTGATCTGGAGCTGGCGTAGCCATCTCGCTAGTTTCAAACATGTAAGCATTCTCTAGTTCGGCTGTTGCAAAGAACTTCTCGTCAGGAGTAAGGCCTTGTTCAAGTTGTCTCATTAGTTTTCCTTCGGCAATCTTCTCACCCCTAATCTTGGTTTGTTCAAGCATTGGGTCAGAGTAGTTCATTTCCTTAAGCGCTGTGGCTCCAGAAATAAGGCCAGTAGTGTATTTAGTAACGGTGTTTCTAACAATCTGGTCTTGAGATCTAGGCAGGATTCCACCGAAGTCAACGGTATTGTCATAAAGACCAGCAATCATTTTACATTTAAAAGATTTATCATCAGATACTCCAAGAAGAGAACTTTCAAACATATTCTTCTCTGGGTATGTTTTCTCCATCAATTTAAGATAATCCCGGTTCATCTTCTGAATAACATCCTGAAGGATAATTTGGGTGTCTAGAGCTTCTCTGACTGTAGCATCGAGTCTAAGTTCAATTGAGACACCAGCGGCCGTAAGAGAGCCTGTAAAGCCAGCCATGGCCTCTTCTGATAAGCCACCAAGGAAGTGAAGAAATGACTTAACTAATTCAATCATCTTTTCAGTGTCGATTGAGCTAGCTTTGGGTCCGATAAAATCAGCAGAACCATCTCCAGTAACCTCAAGAACTCCACCCTTAATTTTCTTGGGGTCTAAGTTTCCTTTGCCACTTCCACCTCTAATAACCAAAGGCGGATCAGAATGTCTTTCAGTAAAGTCAAGTCTGTATCCAAACACTTGGTTAATCATTTTAATTGGGTCAGCAATGAAATCAACCAAGGATGTGATTTCATTCGAATCCATATCAAAATATGGGAATAAATAGAAAGGAATGAACGGATAGTTGTGTTCAACAGCATCAATCATTTCATCGTTAACGAAACGATATCTGTATTTAGAATCAAAGAATTCAAAGTAAAAACCTTTTTGGTCATATTTAACATCCTGAAAAACGAGATTCATTTTACTCGTCATGTCAAAGAATGAACTTGTTTGAAGCGGAGTTATTTTATCTTTTTTGTCAGGGAAGGCCTTCTTTAGAATGTCAATATTTATTAGCTCTCCTTTAGCAAACCAAAGAAGCGGTGAGTCTGGATCATCGCTGACTGTGTCGTAAGCCATAAACTCTGGGTCTAAAACATTAAAACTATAAGTCTTGTTCTCTGGATCATTGGCTAAATAAAAAGCCATCAGACCCTTGTATGAGGCTTTTCTGACGGCTCGTTTCATCTTTCTAATTATGGATTGTTCTTTCCACCACAATAGCAATCCTCTTTCAGTATTCGCTGCTAGTTGGTTAGACTCTGGGACTTCCTCGTTCTTGGCGCGGAGCTTAATGTTCGGCATCTCCTTAAGAACGTAGGAGGCGTGAACTTTACAGAAGCGCTTAATCATCTTAAAGATTACTTTATTTCTTCCGATTTCAGAGTCTTTAAGATCTCCACCGCTGTCGTGAAGCTTTGTATTCTTGCGAATATTTTCAATGTTTTCAACGTTTTTGTTGAAATAATTAGACATCAACTTTTTGATTTCCGCTGAGGTTTTCTTCTGTTTGTTAACTTCGAGAACCTTTGAGGCAAAAGTAGTGTCTAAAGTGTCAGTTTTTTTTGGCATATTATTTTCCGTAATTGTCTATTTTATTTATATTTTTGAACATAATGCTTACAAGATATGACAGTTTGGTCAGGTCTTTCTTCGCTGCGTTCACGTTGTTGTAAATAACTGACAATCCTCCGCCCTGAAGTTGCTGCGGTTTAAACGGAATACAGTGATACTGAGTGCCATCTACGTGGGTTATTTGCACTGTACTATCATTATTCCATATATCCATGAGGAATGCAAGTTTATCTTTGTGCCTGCCAATTTCGTTCGAACCTGGACCTCCAAGTGTTTGTTGCCTGTCTTCTAGTAGCAAAGGATAGGTGAATAAAAGCTCCTTCGGATCGGTCAAAATGTAGAACAAATCAATGTTATTTATAACTGGTCTAAAGATTTTTGTTTCACCGCCAGACTCATACTCACCTGCCACTATTTCCAGCCTATATCTGGCCGTCTTAAACTTTGGTGAATCGTATGGGAAAAAGAAGTAGAAGGCTCTGACACTCTTAAGGTCATCATAACCTACTTCCTGAGCCTCTGTGGGCTCCGTGACGAAGTCTAAACCTCTTTCCTTGCCAAGATAATACCAAGTGTCCTCATAGTCGAACTGGATGGCTAATCTGACCTTAGCGGCTGAATCAATAAACTGCTGTGTCAGTATCTGCGCATAGAGTCCTTTTTTATCTATAGCAGGCATCTCAGCGCTATACCAAGATGAGACTATATGGCCACTGCTACTGGTATTGGTTTCGTTAAACTCCCAGATTAAGTTATCCGCTTTATTCGTCCCGATGAACAGTGAGCCACCAAGAGAGGCCATCGCAGTTATTAAGTCTGGTTTTTCTTTCAGGTATTCAGGAGAACAAAGGTCGTCCCAGATTCCTTCATTTGGATCCCATGATAATACATTCCCGTTATAGTTATCTGTAAATAGAATCTTGCCTTGAAATACTTCGGATGCCGTTATCTCGGCTGAATTTGTTTCTGGATCAAGATCAAACCTAGCGAGTATCTCGTAGGCTCGGCTACCCCAAACATAAACCCTTCCTTTGAAATTTGTGCCGACATATATAAATTCATTGTGCTTAACAAGGGTTGATATTCTTTCTTCACCAACATCGAATAATGACACCGCTGTCCCTGTGGTTGTATCGTCTATTTCACACACATAGGACTTCACTAGCGAGTTGTCTTTTGACCCAACACACAAAACTCTCTCCGATGATTCATTATAGAAAGCTGTTATTGTGCCAGTGACCTGACACCAGATTGGGTTGTTTGAGTAATTCGCTGGGAAAGCATCACATGGGAATTGAACTTTATAAATATATCTACTACTAGCAACATAGAAAACATCTCTGTCTCTAGCCTTAACGTTAGTTGGACTCCATGTTGTATTTTTTCTTTGGTAGTTGCCAGTAAGATAAGCGCCAGAAACTTCTTTAATAAAAGTGGTTTGGTTTATTTCTAGGTCATCACCAACAGCATAGTCAGCTGGGTTGTTTGATCCATTGCTAGTAGTTAAAACAATATAATTTCTAGTGTCTGGCTCTATCCATAACCCATCTCTAGATGGAGGTGATCCAGCAAGATAGTACGTATATAAATATAGGTTATCAGTCGGGCCGCCCTTTCTGATTCTCTCAGTGTAGCTGTAACTATTATACATCTGGCTTTGTGAAAAAGCTTTCCAGTTGGAGTAGCCCTGAGGTCCACAGCTGGTGCTCATAAATCCGATAACATTGTTGCTCTTGTTCCTGATCTGTAAATCGAATGGATACAAGTTCATCGAGTTGCCCTGGAAGTCTTTAGCGCTTTGTAATTCAGCAAACTGACTTTCAAGTGTAAGAACTAATGTCTGACTGCTATGTTTTACTTGGACTGGAGTTCCATCAACAGCTCCGACATTACTCATTAAAACTAAATAGGTACCTTGAATACCGGCCACCTCTCTGTTTCCGTATCCAACAACATCTACATATTGACCAGGAAAAAACTTAGAGACATTGGCTCCCATGTCAATCCTCTTGCTATGATAACTGCCGCTTATTAAATCTTGTTTAACTGTCCCGGCATATTGAGTCGTGAAGTCTCCTTCAACTGTAGCGATTTTTACGGTAGCATTATTTGGAGACATAATAGTTCCTCTCTCTTTGCACTTAACATAAGAATAAGATCCGTGAGGTTTTCTCATCAGCATTCCAAAGGAAGAAAAGGTTGGATCTTTTACGGTGAAGAAAACAAATTGTCCGTTAATAGGTCCACGTCTTTCGTCAGCCCAGTTATCCCAATCAGTCGATGGAATAACAACTCCTGTGTTTGGGTTAATTCTACTTGTATTCATAACCATCACCTTGTCTGTTGGATCTGGATAGGCAACATGCATATCAACAATCTCAGTGAAGTTTGAAATAGTATAGGTTGGAGATGAGTGATAATGTCGGCCTTCTGTTCTGCTGTCGTAAAATAATTCCCAGGTTGCACCTTTGTCTGCCGTCCTGTAAATTTTACAATGTGCCACAAGATTTACGGCCACATAAACTGTTGTAGGATATGTTGCGATTTTAACAATCTTTCCAGTGGCCTCTGGGAAATTAGCCATCAAGTTAGCGTTTGCTCCGAGACGTAATTCGCCAGGATAATCCATCGTTCTGATGCCTGACTTAGAAAAATACTTCTTGGTGTAAGGATAAACATCTCGATACGCGTCCCAATATTTTTTACCACCACCTTCAGACCAATCGCTCTGGGCCCAAACAGAATGATTGGTTAGGTCCCCATACTCCATTTTACCGATCTGATACTTCGGAGCAAGATTATCTGAGCCAGTAACCTTGACCGGGTTTTCATAATTAGAAGAGAGCAGAAACAATTCTTTTTGTTTCGTTTCTAGATTCTCTATCGCTATGTGATAATTTTGCTCTTTGTTCATAGAAGTTTAATTAGCTTTATATTCTTTCTTCTCAGTGCTTGGAAGAACTTTAGGATTAAAGTTATTTCTCAAGTCAGAGAATAATTGCATATCAAGCGACATGATAATTTTAGATACTTGGCTGATCTCGCTGAAGTTGAGAACAGTAGTAGTAAGACTCCATGATCTGTGTAGCCAGGACTCGTACATAAATCTAGCAATAAGCAGAATAATTTGATTCCTAGAATTGTTATCAAAGTCAACGTCTTCATTTAAAGAAGATTCAGAGTCAACAAATTCTTTGTATTTCATGTCTCCTAAAATATAAAACGGAGATGTAATGCCAGGTCTTGTTGTGCCAGGGAATCCACCGTAGTCTCCAGGAGAACTATAATCTCTGCCTAGATTTTTACTTGGATTTAAAATAACGGTCTCGCCTCTCATGGCGAAAGGAATCATTTCTTGGTCATCTTCGTTTTGATAAATCTCTGCAATACGATCGAAGATAGCAATTTCTTCATCTGACAAATGGAAGCCTTTAATGAAGCCAGTTTCATCTGGTGTCATCTCAATCTTTTTTAAACGTCTTGCCGGGAAGGTTGTCTGCAACATTCTCACAGACATGTTGTAGTGGTTTATAAATTGTTTTAAATTACACTTCTGATAAAAACCTAAGAAGCGAACATTCTCAGTTCCTGCTGGCGGAATGTTTATAAATCGAATTACGCCGGCTTCATTGTCTATTGTGTAGTCAACTCCATCTAAAAGTGTTGACTCTAAGCCATCAACATCAACAGTAACTATTGG
>Ga0100403_1001644_pt1 | contig 19516 bp, 13 predicted proteins | sample CryGeymet201501t_FD_83663 | JGI IMG/M metagenome (GOLD analysis project Ga0100403, IMG submission 83663) | Groundwater microbial communities from Crystal Geyser aquifers in Utah, USA - Crystal Geyser metaG 2015-01t | ecosystem: Environmental > Aquatic > Deep subsurface > Groundwater | place...
CGCACTGACCACCTGGTTCATGGCCTCGTCGTTGGTGAAGGAGATCGCCTCGGAGATTGCCAGCCCGTCCTTGCTCTGGTTCGGCATACTGGCCAACAGAGCACCGCGTGCTAGGGATACCTTGGTGTTCTCCCCGGCAAGGAACGCATTTGCTGCACGGCTGTCGGTGGTGATGCCGGCAAGCGGCCCTTCCAGCACCGCTGTGCCGAGCCCACGCTTGAAGAAAGGGATGTCCAGTGCACGGAAGGACCACGTGTAAAACGGGCTGTTTGCGGCGGCTGGGCTCTCACGAATGAACCGCGGCCACCCTGGGAGGTCTCCGCCGTAGTCGAAGTACAGGCTCTTGGTCTTGAACGACGCCCACTGTGCCGCCACGTCATCAAGTGCTGCACTGCCGGCGGGTACTGTGACTTCTCGGAGAGGGGTCTTGAGCGTGTAGGTTCCGTCGGCGTTGCGTGTAACAACAGTCACGGTCCTAGGTGTAGTACGAACCCGTGTTGTCGTCCCTGGTTCCATGGCGTCGAGCACGGACGTAGCACGGTCGAAGCTGGTCTTACCGAGCGACAGCTTGGCAACCTCATCGCCCTTGGCCATAGCCTTACCACCGAGCTCAGCCAGCTTGTCAACCCCTTTACCAAGTTGCCCGAACGTACCGCCAAGGTCTTCGATCTGTGCCAGTTCCTGGATGGCGATGTTGGCATCGATTACGCCAGTGCGGTCGAACGCTGCGAAGAACCGTGCGTTGGGGCTGGACATCCTGCTGGCGGCCGGGGCGGTCCAGAACTTCTTGGCCTCTCTGGCTAGCATCACGCCGGACGCGGCGGTCTGCATTGGGGCACGCCCCGCGAAAATGCTGGTGAGGAACTCGTTGCCGAGCATGTTGCTCACGATCGACTTCACCGACAGCGGCAGCTTCACCTGCTTGACGGTCTTGCCAAGCCGCGTAGCGAACTGCCAGACGAAGTTGTCGTACAAGCGGTTAGCCTCTCGGATCCCGTTTGTGGTCTCCACTGCGTAAGCAACCTGCGGACTGGCCAGTACGGACGCGTCGCCGATCTTGACGGGACGCATTGACGCCATGTCTTTGGCCGCCTGTGGGTAGGTCGAGAACGCCTTCGGGTTTTGCTTCTGCACGTCCTTGATGTGCTGCCACACGGTGTGCACAGACATATCAGCCGAGCCGGAGCGTCCCCGTCCCTGATAACCGACGGACCTGGCAACATCCTGTAGCCACGTTGGCGTGTCCGCGGCTTGCTCCATGGTGATGATGGCCGGACCTGGTGCCGTACCGTCTACCCACAGTGGGATCTTTGAGCTCTCCGCGTCGGCGAACGCCAGCGTCTGCGTGCTCTGTGCCCGCGTAACCGCCGCTTCGACTACGTTGCGTGCTTCTTCCTCTGTTGCTGCGGAAGCAAGGCTAGCACGTACGTCAACTGCGGCGTCTCGAGCGGCACCGGCTTCCGGCGGCACTCGTGGTATAACAGGTAGTGGACGCTTGTCGCTAGCCAGCCTGGACGGTAGTGGCTCTCCGATGCTGGGGTAGCCGATGTCCAGTGCGTCGGCGTCTCCAGTAGTACCTAGGGCTTCTTCATACCTACGGCGTGCCGGAGACGTGGCCGCGTCTGCTCGTGGGTCTCCAACTTGTTCTGGCGGCAGAGCAGCACGAGCACTCTTAGCGGCGGCGTCGGCCTCTGCGGCTGCGACGCGGGCGGTATTACGCTCCCTGACCAGCCGGGCCAGCTCCTTCTTGCCGGCACCGGCTTCGAGCTTCTCTGCCGCGGTTGCGGCCCGTAGATCTTCTGGTGCTGGGCCTTGCGAAACTACTGGTGGCTCTGGAGCAGCCACAGGCTCCGCTGCGGCCGCGGCCATGTTCTGGCGTGCAGGTGCGGGCTCCACCCCTGCCTTGCTGCGAACAAGATCTTTGAACGCATCATGTTGCACACGCCAGTACGCATCCAACCCCGTCTCCATCCGGTCAAGGGTATCCTTGGCTGCCTCCACTCCTGCCACGTCCCCAGCGGCCTCCGCGGCTGCGAGGTCAGTCCTAACCGCTCGGCGTAGCCCGCGGACGCGGTCGGATTCTGCGAAGGCTGCGTCCTCACCCCGGTGGATGGCCTCATCTACCTCAGCGAACGCCTCCTCGGCCTGACGGCCCCACGTGCTCAGGATGCGATTCTGCTCGACATGCGGCGTGAGTAGATCTCTGCCGTACCCAGTCGCCGCAATGTCTTCCCACACGGTAGCCGGTGGGGTCTCAGTGGCACCCCGTGGTCGCAACGGCGGCTCGGCCATGGGAGCTTGCGGTGTCGGTGGTGGTTCTGGAGCTACATCCTGGAGACGTGTCTGTGCTGCGGCCTTGCGGTCACTCGCACGTTTGTTGATTAGGGCCTCGTGTGCGGCCTCGGCCTTAGCGGCACGACTAGCAGCTTGCTCGGCTTCTACGTCAAGGTCAGCAGCGTCAATGAACGGACGCCTGTCTTGTGGGGTATCCACCGCACGACGTACATCAGCAGATTCCTTAGCCATCTCGGGGATCTCCCGCTTGGCCGTGGACATTTTGGCTTCTGTACCTTGCAGGGACTCTTCAAGGAACTGGCTAACCCGTGGGTCACCCGCGTCGAACAAGTCAAACCACTGTTGGCGTACCGTGGGGTGGAGTTTGGTGAGCAGCTTGCCGCCGGCATGCCGCATAGTGGCAAGGCCTTCGTCGGCCTTGAGTCCGAGCGATGCGAGCCGGCTTCCAGCAGGAGCGGTCTTGACCGCAGCCGACAAAGCCATTGCAGCCGGGATTGCGTTCAGGAGGGTGCTTACTGGTGCAGCAGCGACCGTATCGCCTGGGTGGTACACCGCCTCCTGTGCGGCCGCTACGCCCGCATTGATGATGGCCTCGCCCGCACGGTAGCCGGCCTGCCAAGGCTCCTCGCCGGGCTCTAGCTCAAATGAACCAAGGACACCGATGGCCATTGCCGGCAGCCCTGTGATGATATTGCCGACGTCCTCGAACACAGTCTTGCCGTAGTCCTGCTCGAGCTTCCTCTCGCGTTCGCCCGAGATATGTCCACGCAGCTTGGCACGTGCGTCCATATCGGCGTGCCCCAGGGCAGTCGCGGTTATAGCCGTTGTGGCCCCGCCAACAGCACCAGCAAGCTGGAGTGCCTTGTCAATCGGTCCTGATGCCCTGACGACGTCAACCTTGGGCGGGGCACCCTCTGGCTCCCCTGAGTCTGGTAGGTCCAGGGCTGCCACAGGCTTGTCGCGTGGGACGGTCAATGCCTCCCGGCTGACGAACGGTAGCGTAGATGCAACCATGTCGACTGCGTTGGTGCTCTGTCGCCCGGCGAGCAAGCCGGGAATATCACGGACGTCGTTGTCCATGTAGTCGGCAATGGCGGAGGCGGGGGCCTTGAAGGCGTCCGACATTGCTTGGCGGATCTGCTCCTGTGTCCGGCCCATATCCCGAAGCAGTGTCACTTGGTCGCTGAGAGTCGTCATGGTTATTTACCACCCCTCAGGATGCGGGCGTTCCAGTCACGGTCGGACTCTCCCGGGTTACGTGGGATAGCGGGCTCCCCCGGGTTACGCGGAATAGGGGGCGTCACGGGCGTAGCACCCCCGGCCGTAGGAGCCCAGTTGCGTGCAGCCTCCAGCTTGCTGCGGGCGGTGGCGGCGTCAGCCTCGGCGTTGCCGCGGAGTTTGGCCGCGTCGTCCATCCTGGCTTTGGCCGCTGCCCGGGCCACCGCCCGGACTGCGTTCGCCTTCTCCCGCGAGGCGGCTTCACGCTTGTCCCCCTGACGGTCCCGCTCCTTCGCTGCGTCATCCTGGGTATAGACGTCGCCAGCCCTCGCCACCCTCTTGGGCTCTGGCAGGGGGGCGTTCTTGTCGAAGTCCTCCTTGGCGGCTGCTTCATCCCTACGCAGCCGCTCGACAGTCTTGTCTGCCGCTTTGACGTCCATCTCCCCGCCCTTGATGAGGGCCTTCTTCTGCTCGCGGGGGCTCTTGTCCTGCACGTCCATCAGGTGTGCCCTGGCATGCCGACCAGCAGCGTACGCTTGAAGAGTGGCAGCCTTGGCACGCACTAGCAACGCGGCCGTCTCGGCCTTGGTCTTGGCGATCTCAGCAGCGAGCTGCTCAGGGGTCTTCTTGCCAGCAGAAGCCGTCTCAGTCTTCTTCTCTTGGAGCCGAATCCGAGCCTCGCTCTCAGCCTTCTGCTGGTCCATCCGAGCCTTGTGCTCGATGGCCTTGTAGCCAGCGGTCTGTTCTGCCAGTGCTGCACGGGCCTCGATAGCTGCCGTGTCAGGGAACGCCTTGACGACTTGCTGTGCAAAGGCAGCCCGTGAAGCAACAGGGACGATGCCAAGGGCCTCAAAGATGTTGGTGGCGGGCAAGTCGACGTACTCGGCAGCCAGGGCCACAAGCCTACGTTCCTGCGGCGTGCGTGCGTTGGCAGCGGCGAGCAAGATCGCGGATGGGGTGTGCAGTTCGATGGGCTGCGACTGTGCCACGTCCTGTTGTCTCTCGGCCTCAGCCTCACCAGTGACAATAGCCTTGGCTTCTTCCTGGACAGGGGGGCCATCAGAAGGTCCTGCCGGTGGAGGCAAATCAGGCTGCTGGGCGGGTGCAGTGGTAGTAGACCCTGCACCTTGGAACTGGCCGCCAGCCGCAGGCTCACCATAGCGATCTGTGGTCTGCCAGGTGTATTGCTTCCCCGTATCCGTCGGGTACAGGGTTGGAGCAGGCATGCCCTCACCGTAGGTCTGACCTAGACCTGGGGCCAGTGCTTGTACAGGTGCCACTGCATCTGCCGGCATCGCTTGCTGTGGGGCAGGACCCCGAGCCTGCCCCGCAGGTGCAATGGCAGGTGCCCGGACGGGCACGGCAGCAGGAGTGGGTGCTACCTGAGCGTTCTGTAGCGGGGGCACAGGTTGTGCAGGAGATACAGCGGCACGCCGCTGCAACTCAGCGGTCAGGGCAGCCTCAACCGCAGGGTCCGCCCTCCCCTGGCGACGCTGGGCAGCTAGCCCGCGGGCTAGGTCTTGTAGGTACGCATCCGTCGCTTTGGTCAGGTCTTCCAGGCCCTCATAATCTTCAGAGTTCCAGGTCGCAGTACCACCAGGAACGCGAGCAGACATTGGGCCGCCAGGCTGCGGAGCCGCAGGCTGGGCCGGGCCAGGTGCCATGTTGTTGGGCAACCCCAACTGCATGGTGTTGAACCGCTGCATACCGATGTCGTTGGCTTTGCTGTTGGGGCTCGGTACCTGTCCCTGAGCAGGGGCTTGTGGGACACCAGCACGTTGGGCACGGAGTTTGGCCATTTGCTGACGAATGGCCTCAATCTCAGGCAGTGAGTCCGCCTGGGACAAAGCCTCGCTCAGGGCGGCCAGCTTGCCGACGTAGACCATGTCCTTGGCGTCGGCCACAGCGGCACGACCAAGACTCGACTCCCTCATCTGTTCTGCTGTGGGGCCGACAGGGACTTGTGCTTGTGGGGCGGCAGGTGCGGGAGCACCTTGTGGGGCAACTTTGGTTTGTGGGGCGGCTTGTGCAGGAGCCTGAACTTGCGGGGCAGCTTGGGCACCAAGCCGTGCCCGCGAAGCGGCTGCGGCTTGCTTCTGCTCAGGCGTAGCGGGGCCTTGGTCGGCCATAGAGCCGCCGATGACCTCGTAGTTGCCGTCGTTGATGCTGCCAATCTTCTTGCGGGCAGCGTCAACGCCCATGACCACCATAGGGTTGTTGGCGATCTTGTCGGCGTAGTCCAGGGCGGTCTTGATTTGCTCGCCAAGGTTCGCCGGAGCTGGAGCTCCTCGGCGTGGGTCGATTTGCTGCTGCGAGCGTGTCGCCGACTGGACGTACTCAGAGACGCTGGGGATGACGACACGGGCCATTTTGTTCTCCGTGCCTTAGAACGGCAGGTCGAGGGTTCCGCTGTTCTCGGTGCGACCACCCTCAAGATCGTTGATGGCTGCTTGGAACACCATGGCAGCCGCGGGGTCCGTGGTGGCGTTGAGCTCCAGCTTCAACTCCTTGACCATCCGGGCACGGTCGGCGTCCGTGGTGTAGATCGATCCTGCGTGCTTGGCCCGAATCTCTGCAGCCCGCTGCTCCGCACGCGAACCAGCAGCCTTGCGGCCAGCCTGGGCCTCTAGCAGCTTGCCCTGCTCCACCAAGCCGGACACCTTGGCTGCTGCGGCCTCCTGGCGTGCGGTGTTGATGTCGGTGGCGAACTGCCCACGCAACGCACCAGCCTTGCTGTCGGTGGCCAAACCAACGTCGCGGGCAACGCCGAGCCCACGACCAGACGTGCCGAGCCCACGGGCTGCCTGCAGCGTGCGTGCAGCGTCACGTCGCATGTCGAGCAGGCTCGCACCCTGGGCACGCTCCAGCTCTGCCGGGGCTTGCTCCGCCGTAGTGATGCCGGCCTTTATTCCTTCGCTAATACCCTTCTCGATCTCAAGCTGGTTCTGTTGGAAGCTCGGGTCGAAGTTATCCGGCACTTGGTAGGTGACGTTGCCGATTGTGACCATCTTAGCCATGTTGCTAACCCTCCAAGGTCACAGGCGACTTCTTGCCAATGATGTAGACCCAGCATCCGCCGTTGCCGATGTAGGTGGTGTAGGGGCTCACGGCCACGTTGGCCTCGTTCAACCCGGCAGCATCGCTCATCGTCCAACGGACTTCGATGAACTGCTCCCTGCCGTTGGTTATGGGGGCGATTCGTGCACCAGCCCCGAAGTCCGCTGGCATTTGCCCAATGGTGGAGCGGGTTTCTGTGTCATTGGCAGCTCGACCAACATAGATGGGGACACCTGAGTTGTGGCCATACATGCCAGTGGGCAAGGCGAACGGGTAGACCAGTGGCACATCCATCAGGGTGTGATCGTAGGCCCCGTCGGTGCCGAGTCCGTACAGCGGCGGTGTGCCGCCTTCCTTGAGCTGGTCAATGAGGTAGGCAGTGCGGGTGGCCGGGACCCAATCCAGATACGCAATCTGCTGGTACTTGCGGTCGTCCGCCCCGTCGATGCCGCTGGCGATGCCGACGCCGATGGCGTTGGTGAACGTCGGGCTGACTGGGATCAAGCCGGGGTTGATGTTATTTCTACGGGGTTTGGCCATCGTGCTGGTGGGTGGGCTGTAGCTGTTCGTAACTGCGATGACGCGGTGAATCGTCATGGGGTGCTGGATGCGAATCATCCGGCGGTCGGCAAGCACGCCCTCCCAGGGCACTTCGATGCCAGCAGCACCCTGCGTGCCCCACGGTAGGCCGATGAGGTTGATGTCCTCGGCACGCACATCGCCAATCTGGCCAAACATGGGCACAGCGATGATGCAGAGGCTTTGGTCCTCAATCAGCTCTTCTTCAGGTGGCAGGTCGCCTTCACGGTAGTAGCCAGCCTTGAGCAAGTTGGCTAGACGCGTGTCGACGGTCTGGATGTTCCGCTGAACGCGACCGTTGGCAGCAGCACCTGTCTCCGCGGTGATGATGGAGCCACCCGTAGCTGTGTCCAAGGCGATGGTTGCAGCCTGTCGGCTACCGCCAGTCAAGCTGGGGATGTTCTGGGCGGTGAAGCCGGCGAACGTATCACGCTCCATGAGTGGGTACTCAAACTCACCACGCAAGTGGAAGCCGGACGCTCCGAGCTGGCGTGTACCTCCGGCTACGTCCACCGCGTTGACCAGCCCAGTGAACCGGATGTACCAGATGTAGGTACGGTAGGGCTGGATGGTAACGCGAAGGTCGGGGATGTCGACGGGGTTGCTGAAGGCGTTGTCGCCGTCGAACAAGCTGGCCGAGATAGCCTGCTGCCACAGTAGGTTGTCGGGGACGTTCTGCCCAGCGGTGCCGGTGAACCCCTCGGTTGCGATGGCAGAGGGCGTCTTCTCCCACAGCTCCAGCGTGAAGCCATAGCCGCCTGATTGCAGCTCCAGGTCGTTGCCCGCACCAAAGGCGTCCCACATGTCCGTGAACGCCCGGCCCGTCATGATTTGGTCGAAGCCAACAGAGACGTGCCGCAAGGTGGCTACAGGCGTCGTCTCCGTCACCACGCCGTCAGCGTCGGCGAAGTCCATCGTCGGGGGCACCATGAACGGGATGGTCAGCTTGCTGTAGTTGAGGTCGTTGCCGATGAGGCCGTCGAACATGTAGCTCTCGACACTGGGGAGGCTCCAGTCGATTGCGAACCTACCAGTGCCGGGCTGAACATCCGGCGTGATGCCGGCGGCGATGGTAGCAACCACGCCAGCGTTGACCTCGTTATTGCGGTCAAGCGTGAGTTTCATCCCGCGGAACAGCCTCGACCTGTCGAATGACATTATGAACTCCTAACCCTGTGAGTTTCTGGGTAAAAGTATCGTGACGCTGCCCCCTGGTACCTGCAACGCCCAGGGGGCGTCAATGATAGTCGTTCTCCACCTAACGTTGCCCGCCACGATGGCCGCACCAGTCGACGACACGCCAGTCAGGTAGCTCGGCAGCACCAAGAACACACGCACGCGAGCGTTGGCCGGCACGGGTAGGTGTAGGCCGTCGGCGTGAAACCACACACCCTCAAAGCCGGGACCCGCTGGGTAGGCCGGCAGGATGTCGGTCGTGAACAACGGAGACCCCGATTGGAACTGCGAGTCAACCGACACACCAGCCTTGTAGCACAGCACCGACGTGGAGCTTGGGTCACCTGGGCTGGTCGGGTGATCGACCACAATCTCAAACCCGCAGTCCTCAACGAAGTCACCGTTTACGAGCCCTGTCGGCGTGTTGGCAACCCACTCCCAGCCCCGCGGGTACACGTCGGTTTCCTGGTCGCACTCCAGGTACAGGTCCGCAGCCGTGATGACCTGTACGTCCGGGCCTGTGGTCCAGCCGAAGCCCCAGACGTAGGTGGTGCCCTGGTCAGGAGGTGCGATGCCTGGGAAGTCAAAACCCTTGAACTGGCTTGTCGGCGGGTCTACCAGCAACGTCTGCCCAGGAAGCCACGGCATCTCTTTGGGGTGCCCGGTGCCGAGACCATCCGGCTCCCAGTCGTTCACACGCGGAAGGTAGCCGTAGACGAGCTGCGTCTCCCACCACTTGCGTTGCACATCGGACAGCTTCAACGCATCGAAGCGTCGCTGGATGTCGGCCCACGCGGCGTCCAGTTGGTCGCCAGCGATGACGATTCCGTCACTAAACTGAATACTTGTGAGGCGACGGACTGACATTAGATGGTCTCCGCCACGATGGTCGTGAACGTGTGAGCTACCACTGACGTCTTGTGGCAGCCAATGACGTAGCAGTTTGCCGCTACTGCTGTGTTCAGGATAGCAGAAACGCCAGCGAACAACGTGCCGATGGCGTGAACGTGGCCGCCGGTAGCTACCGTGATGGCTGCCGCCAGCGTGCAACCTTGTAGGATGAGCACCCCTGTTGCCGGCACCGTGATGGTGCCAGTGACCTCACACCCCTGTAGGCACAGCACGGCGTTGGCCCCCAAGGTGAGGTTGCCGGCGAACCGCACGCCCTGGTAGTAGGTGTACGGTGCAGTGACGGCTTGGTTCGGGGTGATGACCGTGCTTGCTCCGTTGCCGATGATGTCGGCACGCACCGTCGGAGCGGGGGCGGGAGACTTGTACTCCCCCTCTCCAAGCCGGTACTGCTGGCGGTCAGTGCGTGCGGATGCAACCGGGTCGCCCGGAAGCACTTGGTTGTTGCTAGCCTGCTCCCGCTGAAGCTGGACAATCTGGCGGCGATCGTCCTGAACTGGGCGTGCGGTGCCGTCAACGTTGACTGGGCTTGGTCGTACTGGTCGCATAGTCATAGTGTTCAACGACCGCGGCGACGCGGGCCTCCACCAAGCACACGCACAACTGCTTGCACTGCATACAACTTCAGTCTCTCGGCCTTGTCCCTGACGTGGCCGAACATGGTCAGCCGCATGGAGTCGCCGGACATACGCCCGGAGATAGTTAGCCGATCTACAGGCGTGTCGGCGATGGCGAAGTTGCCTGTTGCCGGAACTGCGTCACTGCCCCAGGTACCTGCACCATTGAACACGGCGTTGGTGAACGCACTGCTGGCCGGAACGGCTGCAAGCCGCGGTACCAGAGGGTCGTGCGTCAAGGCTTGGAAGCCTGGGGGTGCCGACATGGGCGGCGTGATGTCGACTAGCTGCCCGCTCTCACCGTCCCTGCTGGCCGACAGGGCGAGATTGAGCAGCCCGGCAGGGTCGGCAGCCCCGATGACGTTGGACGTGCTCTGGCCGGTGCTGTAGGCCCGCAGGACCACACCCTGGGACTTCATGATTTGCCCGTCGGACGCAATCTCTGGCCCGTGGTGCATCCAGTCGACGGCTTGGGCCTCATTGTCGTTGGCCTCAACCCAGTCGTAGCGGACGTCACTAGGCACGTCCCGCCACACCTTGCAGCCCATGTCGGCTGTGACAGCAGCGGTGTTGGTCGCCGTCGCCGTGGTTGCCTGCATGTACATGCTGAACAAGGAACCGCTAGCCTTCTTGCTACGGAAGGCCAGCTTCATGAGCGGGTTGCGGTAGCGGCGGATGAAGCCGAAGTCGGGCCAGCCTGTCCACGCACCACCGAAGGCGGAGTCGATGTAGATGCGGATGCGGTCGCCAGCGGGGTCAGGCAGGCCCGTCGTCGTGTTGTAGACGATGACGCCCTGGGGTGTGGCGATGTCGGCAAAGCCGAGGGCGTAGGCGGGGCCAGCAGACAGACGCTCTACAGGTAGGCGGAATGCTTGCTCATACGGGTTCACGGCGTTCTGGTTGATGATTGGCTCGAAGTTGGTGTTGTCGAAGTCGAACTCAAGGTGCAACTCAGACAGGTTGGTGCCGCCGACGGTGATGAGGGCCTGGACGGGCACCATTGTGATGGGGACGTAGAACGCCAGCTCTGTAGCAGCAATGGCTTCGCCAGCCCAGTCAAGCACGGTGCCGGGCGGGATTACTTCCGGCGGCCCCAAGAAGAAGTAGCCGTGCTCCCGCTCGGGGGCTGCTTGGCTTGCCAGGGGGCTCAGCTTCCACTCACCAGCGATGTAGCGGCGATCTTCGTTGATGCCGGAGTTGCGGTCCAGGCTGCCGCCGTAGCCGAGCTTCAGGAATCCGACGCTGCGGCTTGGGGCATCGGCCTCCGAGTTCATGCCTTCGTCGGCCTGCGGCTGGAGCAGCGGACCCTGCACCATGAACACGTCTTCGCCGAGGGCGGTAAGCCGAGCTTGGGGAAGATGGTTGGTGGTGGCGATCTCCTCGTCGTTGTTGACCAGGGTGTCGGTGGACCACACCGCCCAGTTGCCGCCCTCGTTCACGAACGTCAGATTGAGGGCGGGCAAGCCGAAGAACATGCGGCCCATGTCGTCGGTGGTGAGGTGAGCTCCGATGCTGGTTGTGTTATTCAGACGGTAATAAACCTGCGGCAGCACGGTGCCAATGGCCGTCAGGCTGGTCTGGGCGAACTGTGTCCAGGGTGACCGCAGGCCCTCACCGTCGAACAACGGCATGATGGCCTCAGCCACCTGCGTTAGCGTGGTTGTGCCGGTGAGGGTGTAGACGCCGGAGCTGTGGGCTACTGCCAGCGTCGGTCCAAAGCGTGTGACGCATGCCGGGCTGAACGCTCCAATCTCACCGGCCACCAGCCGCTTCTCTCCGCCGGACACGACGAAGCCGGAGGCGGGGCTGAGCAGGTAGGTGCGGTTGGCCGTGAAGACGTACAAGATGCCGATGACGCTACCCAAGGCAACGATTGGCTCCTCGAATACGTCAATGTTCTCAACCACAATGGCTGAGGGGTTCTCTGGGTTGCTCCACAGAACGGTGTTGTCGACGGCGTAGGCCACGCGGTCGCCGACGATGCATGCGGCGTTGGGTCGCCCGAACTCCTCGCTGGTGTAGTAGGTGTAGCCACCCTCTGCTTCGAGGTTGCTGCGACGCTGAATCAGCGGCACAACCAAGCCATCCTCAGAGGTTGGGTCGCTCCACTCGCGAGCGAACGTCGCGTTGGCTTGAGCACGGGCAGCTGGTGTTGGCACAGTGGGGGTGTAGACATACCCGCCTAGCAGTGGCGTGCCAAAGATGATGTTGCCCTGTGCGGGGTCGGTGAACCACGCCTCCTCTCGGTCAACGGGGTTGCGGTCGCCGAGGGCGGCGGATTGGCCTGCGTCGATCCACTGCTGGCGGTCTTCGTCAACGTCGGTGTTGTAGTGGCCGCGTCGCTGCCACACCTGCTTACCCAGCTCCTCTGAGGTGTGCCGGTGGATGACGTGCTCTTGCACCGAATCGTAGGCCGTGTCGTAGACCAGCAAGCTGTAGACGACCACCCACTTGGCCTTGGAGACGTACACAGAATCTGTGCCCCACGCCTGCGTGCGGCATAGTGCGATGATTTGCTTGGTGCCCCACGCCGTGTAGAAGCTGTGGACGCCTAGGATGCGGGCCAGCCCAATGTCCTGCTGTTCGGACAGCTTGTTGCCGGTGAGGCTGGTGTCAACCCGTGCGAGCAAGCCAAAGCCGGGCTTGATTGCCCAGCCGCCGTCGCCCGCCTTGCGGGTGAGGTTCTGAACCCACAGGCTCTTGCCGTCGGTGTTGGGGTCCATCCCGGCCTCAAGGTCGGGGGCGAGGACGAGATTTGGGTCACGGGTAGACATTGACTACCACCCCCAAGCGTCATCATTCTGGACGTAGCGGGCTGCGTTGAGGGACCGGCTGCGTTGCAGCGTTGACTTGAACTGCTGCTGCCTCACCAACAGAAGCTGCTCGATCTCCGGGCTGGAGTACCCCGCCGACGCGAAGTATTGCAACGCCCCGTAAAGAGCAATCATATCATGAAATTGAATCACGTCGTCGATGAACTCGGTGTCCGCTGGTGCCGTCTTGGACCAGTCCACGTTGGGGACTGGGACGTAGTCGATGCGGCAGTCCGCCGTTACGCGGTGGCTGAAGTACAGCTTTCGTGCGGCGAGCAGCACCCGGCCTGAGCCGTCGCAGCTATCCCACGAGTCAAGCTGCTCGCGGCTGGCCACAGGGTAGAAGTAGAAGTTGGGCCGCAGGGTGGTCTGGTCGAGCTCCACCACGCGAATCAAGCTGGCCATGCGTGTGGCCGCCGTAGCCGCAGAACCAAGCAACACACCATTCAGGTCGAACTCAAAGGCATTGGTCAGCGTCATGCTGTGGCTTTGGAAGAACCTCTCAGGGTCAGCCGTTGATACAAACTGGTTGTAGTGGTTGTGGCCAATCTCCAACCACTTCTGGGCGAGGGCGTTCTCCATGAAGCCCCCGCTCGGCTCATCGACGAGCTCACGGAAGTACGACCCTACATCTGTGACATACAGCATCTGGGCCATTAGGCACCTCCCATGGGGATGGCACCATCAGCACGGATGGCAGTGTCTTGTGGTGCCTCCATGGCGTTGAGTTGTGCCTGTTGCTCGGCTGCTTCCATTGTGCCAGCGACAATCTGAGCCTGGGCTTGTGGGCTTTGTACCATGCCAAGTTGCTCGATGGCTTCTTCCTTGCTGCCAGGCAGGTTCTCTTGGATAGGAACGAACTGCCGCCGGATCAAGTCCATGATGTAGTCGGCTCGATGCTGGGGCAAGTTGTAGAACTCAGGAGTCCTGACGAACTCAGAGAACACATCCATGAACACCCTGGGGTCGTCGACCGGCGACAGCTCCAGCATGGCGTCGCCCTCCGCCACCAGCTTGAGCATCGCCTTGGCGTGGCTGGTCTCCTCCATCTTGTTGAGCAGGTAGCTGTTGCCTGTGCGGAACGAGATTTCCTTGAGGGCTTCGTCTTTGTCGATCAGGCCGGCGGTGAACTGGGCCAGCACACGGGCCTCGCGGGTGGAGATTGAGTCCTGGAACAACGTGCCGGCCTCGATGAGCACCTGTGGGTACTCAACGATGTCGGTGTTGGCGATCTCCTGGAACACCGCACGCCCGAGGTTGCCCATCTGGCGGACCATGACGGGCTCGGTGATGTTCTCTTTGGCGTAGCAGAGGATGCTCTCGGCCATCATGCTGAAGGCGTCCTCAATGCACTCTTGGGACACCTGGATAGACGACAGGTCGTTGGAGACTTGAATCTCCAACGCCTTGCCTGACTGCCCGGATTGTTTGCGGCCAAGGGTAGCCGAGTGGATGCCGGACACGTCCTGCATCTCCGTTGGGATCATGCGTGTGTTGTCGATGACGTAGGCCGGCAGCGGTGCCCCCGTTATCTGCTGCGGGGCTTGCGGCCCGTCGAAGTAGACCTTCTCGCCGGGATTGGCGGTGATGGCGTTGGCAGCGACGTTGGCTTCTGTCGGCACCATCCACTTGGGGTTGGCCATAGAGGCAGCGTTGGCCATGACCATTTCACGGCTGGCGTTGTACACCCGCTGTAGGTCAATCAGTGGCTCCACCAGCCCCTGTCCCCATGCTACGTTGGGGATCTCGGTCCAGATCATGACGTGTACGGGCACGATGCCCGACGGTGTTGGCCCCCGCCACAGTTCTTGCCCCTCGCACATGACGATGTGCTCACCGCCGGCGTAGACGTCGAACACCTCCAGCTTGCCAGGGGCGGGCTGGGTGGACGTGTAGCGGAGCTGGCTGTTGATGACGCCAGATTGCGGAGCCATGTTCTCTGGGTTGTCTAGGTACTCGCCGAACTCTGGGTAGGTCTCACGCAAAGCTACCGGCGTGGCCCAGCGGCGGGTGGCAATCCAATCCGAGTCTTCGTGGTTGAGTGCCCCCGCGTCCCAGAACAAGTCCATGGCGTTGACGGCACGGATGCACGGGGTTGTATCCCCCGGCTCCCAATACACCTGCACAGCGGCGGTACCTAGAGACAGCAGGTACTCCACGACACGGCGGGCGACACGGTTGATCTTGCGGACGTGCCAAACGTAGCGAAGGTAGACCTCGCTCATCTGGGCTTGCAGCACTTGGCTGGAGCCGGGGCCACTCGGCATGACAGCGACGCCTGGGTAGTTGGTGGCCAGCCGGCTGAGGATGCTCTTGTATAACGGATTTATAAGGTTGATGACGATGTGGCGGGCACGCCCGCGAGTGCCCAGCCCGGCGTACCCCTGCGTCACAGCGTCGTAGCCGCCTGGGTGCTGCTCGGAGTTCAAGAAGCGGAGGCAGATTTCCCACCGCTTCTCAAACATCTGCTTCTGAGTCTTGCTGGACTCAATGCTGTCGGCAAGTTGGGCTGCGGTGAACGGCATCGTCGACTCCGGTTCGGGGGCTGGGGTGCGGGCCAGGGGTGCCCTTGGATTAGCCGGGCACCCCTGCCCCTCGCAGCCCGGTTAGTCGATGCGAACCGTGATGGTGACCTCGGCGGCGGGGTCGCCTGCACCACCGTCGTCAACACCCACCAGGGTCAGGCTATCACCGGGCTCCAGGTTCGCAACTGCGAGGTCGAACCCAACTGGGAGCAGCCAGTCGGCATCGGCAGCGGCTGCGATGGTGAACGTGCAGATGGCTGCGGTGACGCCAGCCGCGGTGACACGGTTCAACGTCAGGGTGTCAGCCGCACCGCCGGTGCCGATCTTGACGGCGTGGGCTCCAGTGACGGTGCAGAAGGTGCGGGCGATGTTCACCGTAGCTGCTGGCGTCGGTGGCACCGCTGCCTGGATCATCTCGATCTGGAACGTCGGGGCCATGATGGCCTCGAAGAACGTGCCCTTGTTGGACTCGATACCGGTTGAGTCTACCCTGGTGTAGACGCCACGCTTGATGTTGGATACGGACATTGGGGACTCCTTTGACCTACTGATTGGTCAGGGCGGTGACGGTGGCGACGGCTCCACCAACGAAGCTAGAGCACGCGACATAGATGCGTGTGCCAGTCGGGGTGAATGTCAGGACGCCTGTACCTGAGATTGTCACAGGCGTTGGGCTGAAGGTCAGGTCAAGCACCCACACCCCGCCGATGAGGTACCACAAGGACACGTCGTAGCTGGTACCTGCGGACAGTTCGCAGTACAGGCTGCCCTGGCTTGCACGCACGCCACCGAGATCAGCACCATCGGTGATTGGGGTTGGCACCACCAGCGGGACCGTGGTGGCTGGCGTGATGACCATCGTGCTTGCAGGGTTCACCTGGACGCTGTTGTCGCTGAAGCTGAAGGCCGCGTAGTCCGTGCGGGTGACGGTGATGACGTTGAGGGTGGCGGATGCGACGAAGCCGAAGCTGCCGTTGAGCACCAAGGCGAGCCCTGCGGCAACTGCGTCGTCGTCATCTCCCGGCTGGACCGTGTGTTGGAAGCTCGTTGCCCCGCTGGACACGATGGCAAGGTCTGCAGGGTAGCCAGCCGTGGTCTGCACTGGGTTCCAGGTGGTCGTACCAGTGCCAAGCGTGACAGAGCCGGAGCAGGTTGCCGCACCGGGGTCGCCGGCGATGTCCAGCGTCAGCGTCACCGTGTCGATGGAGTCGTCGGTGACGGTCCAAGTTGAGTTGGCCACGGTACCGACAACCGGGTTGGTCGCCGTGTGGGTGAACTGCACGCCATCGGTGGTCGCAACAATGAGTGCCCCGACGCCTGGGAGCTTGGCGATCAAGATCAGGTCGTCACCCGCGGCGAACGCGTCATAGAGCGGGTCGGCAACCATCAAGGCAACGAACGCCGTCACCAGACTTGCGGCGGTCTCCCCCGGGACCGTGACGTGCTGATAGTCGTTGGCCGCGATCGAAACTTCCTCGGCATCGCCACCGCCAGCCGAGTTGCCAACGAACGAGATGATCTGAACGTCGATTGCACCCTGCATACAGGCGTTGGTGACGCTGCCCGCGACAGTTGCGACGGTGTCCCCCGTCTGCACCATGTAGCCATAGGTCACGCCATCGAGCACAGTATCAACCACGTCACCAGCACCTGGGGCACCACCAACAACGCCAGTGTATTCCTCTGTCGTGATGGACTGTGGGGTTCCAGTGACGGTCAGTTCCTGCACCTGGTTTGCTGCCAGTGCGGGATCACTATTGTCCGCGTTGATGGCAGAGACTAGCTCAGCGTTCAGAGCACGACCTGCCCCTGGGATGATGCGTCCGGACACTGGTTTAGCCCCCTACCCGGCCAAGGGCCCCGAGGCCAATGGCCCAGCCCGAGACGCTGTACGCACCGGCTGCGGTCGTGATCTCGATGTAGATGCGGGTTGCGGCACTTGGGGTGCAGACTGCACCTGCGGTGCTCGATGCCGTGACGGCAATCGTGCCGATGGCGATGTCTTCGACCCACACGCCTGCGTCCTGGTACCACCACCAGACTTTGGCGGAGACGCCAAGTCCAGCAGTCTCACTCAGCACGACATCGACGTGGCTGTGCGGGCCGATGAGGATGCCATCAGTGAGTAGGGCAGGGACACCATTGGGTGCTGCGATGGGGCCGAAGATGGCCCTGTCGGCAGCAGTGGCTCCTGGTTTGAGGCTCACTGGTACGAACTTGCTAGCTACGCTCATGCGAAGGACCCTCCAGATAGATAGGCAGCACGCACCAGGGCAGCAAGTGTGTTGTCATCAGGTGTTGGTTGGGGCTTAGGTGCGGATGAGATACCCATCCGCGTCCTATACTGCTCAGGGGTCAATGGGCCTGAGCTTTCACCGGAGGGTACTGCTGAAGGCGGGGCTGAAGACCCAGCTTGTGCAGCAGCCAAAGCGGAGCCTACAGGTGCTGCCCCATCTGGTGAAGGGCTTTGAGCCTTGGCAATCCCACCCGCAATGTTTGCTATCCCACCGGCTGAGAGATCTCCGCCTGATAGCATGGCACCACCTTCACCACCAATGGCACCACCTAGTTGGGCACCGAGCATCGGGTTGCCAAAGTAGGCACCAGCGATACCGCCAACAACGGTGCCAAAGGCATTGCCCTTGGATCTGCCTTTGGCAATCTTCTCTTCCTCTTCTTTCTTGATTCGGGCTTCATCTTCCGCCGTCAAATAGGGCGACGTAGAACCACTAGAGGCAAGTCTGTTGCCCGCTGCTTGCTGGCGGAGGTAGCTATCAAGATTGGACATGGTTAGCTCCTTCCTGCCTGGGTGGGGAGGGTGCCAAAGGGTTGTTCAATCCCCTTTGGCACCCTCCCCCAAGAATGGGTCCGCATAGCCCCTCAGGGGCTACCTATGGGGGCTAGCGGATGACCAGGAACACGCTGACGCGGCCCGTGAGCGTGTCCGCCGCACCCCAGTCCAGGGCGAAGCGGATGAACCCACCCTCCTCGAAGTCCACCGAGGGCAGGTCGATGGCCGGGGCCGCGAAGGTGGCGTCCGCCGCCGCAGCCTGAAGCACCGCACCCGCGAAGGTGGCGATGGTGGTGGCGGTGAGGCCGTCCGCCGAGACCTTCTCGACACGCACGATCTGCGTTGCCGTGTTGGCCGCAGCGGCCAGGGCCGTGAACTGGGCGGAGACGAGGCGGTACAGGCTGCCCTTGGGCAACTGCATCGTGAACTCGTTGGTGTCGTTGACCTCGCCGGTGATGTCCTGTTGGATCAGGAACAAGTCCGAATCCTTGACCGGCTTGGTGATCTCGAAGCTGTTGGTGGCCATGTTCTGAATCTCCTTGGGCTGTTGAAGCGGGCTGTCCTTGAGCGACGACCCGGTGGGCTAGAGCCGAAGCCCTAACCCACCGGGTGCGGTGCTCAAAATTGAATCCCCGTGAGGACACACTGGACGTTATACCGCGAGCACGCCGTCTCGTAGTAGTGACGCCACGTCGCCTCGTAGGCGTCCTGGTTGTTCACACGCTTGAGGATGGAGCCGTCGTCGTCCATCCACGAGCCTGCGTCCAGCTCGTAGGTCGCCCAGTCCTTCTTGATGAGCATGAAGAACGTGCCCTTGTGGGCGTGGCGGCTGGTGAGGAACGGCTTGTTGCTGTAGCCGAGGCCACCCGCGAAGCCGCCGTCACCGGACTTGCCCTTGTTGCCGCTCTCGACCATCAGGTTGCCAGCGTTGGTGCCGACCAGGAGGTCGGTGTACTCCGAACGCATCGCCGGGTGGGTCAAGATCAGGTCCGGCTCGCCGCCCTTCTCGTTCACCAGATCGAAGCTGGCCTGCATCCGCTTGAGGTCGAGGGCGGCGTAGACGTCCGCCACCGGGTCGATCAAGAGGAAGTTGGACCGCAGCTCGGCGATGGCCGCCTTGCTGTTGCCGTAGATCGTGATGGCCGCGAGGTTGCTCGTGATGCCGTTCGGCTCGTTGGCCCACTGACCCGCGACGCCACCGACGATGGTGGACGCTGCCGGCAGGGTGACCGCCATGACGACGCCAGCGGGGACCGCCGCGGTGTTGATGGCCGCGTTGAACACGATGCTGTTGTTCGCGACGGTGTTGACCTGCGTGGCCGCACCGACGGCGACGTAAGTGTCCAGGCGGACGAGCTGAGCCGTGCTGGTGGCGATGCCGAGCGTGAGCGGCAGCTCCGTGGTCGAGATACGACCGGCGTACTCGAACGTCGCACCGTTCTGCTTCTGCCACACAAAGCCGAGGACCGAGCCGCCGTGGACGGCCATCTGGTTCTCGATGTTGGCGACGTCTTGGCTGAGGCGGTCCATTTCCGC
>Ga0100403_1001645_pt1 | contig 19506 bp, 12 predicted proteins | sample CryGeymet201501t_FD_83663 | JGI IMG/M metagenome (GOLD analysis project Ga0100403, IMG submission 83663) | Groundwater microbial communities from Crystal Geyser aquifers in Utah, USA - Crystal Geyser metaG 2015-01t | ecosystem: Environmental > Aquatic > Deep subsurface > Groundwater | place...
CTTTAACCATTTGAGCATCAATAGGAGTATCTAATCTTTTAGAAGTGAAAGTTCGAAGCTCTGGTCGATTTTTAATTCTATTGAGATTAAGTGGTTCGGGAAACTTTTGAAAAAGCTCTCTCCAAAAATGGGTATCTGATTCAATTTCTGTTTGAACATCTCTTAATGATTGAGCGTATTGCCAAAACTGATAGGCCGGCTTCAGAGCAAGTGCGCGATTGGCCTTAAGTTCATTATAAATCAAACCAAAATCGTGGTTAAGAGCTGCCCAAGACCAACCGTCGCAAATAATATGATGAGCTGTCATGATCAAATAGTAGTGAGTCTCATTTTCTTTGACCAAATGGAATCGAATGAGAGGACCATTTTCGAGATCAAATGAAGTTCTCATCTCATGTGTTATTACTTTTGCGAGCGATTCTTGAGATTCAGAGAATTGAAATTGGCCGCGCTTCGCGACCATTAAATAATGCCCATCCGCTGAAAAACTTGATTTAAGAGCGCTATGCCTCTCGATCAAAGTCATTAGGGATTGCTTTAAGGCCGAATGATCAAGCTCACCGGTAAAGTGCAAAGTAATAGACTCATTGAAGGCCAATGACGAAGTCTCGTCAAACTGAACAGAGTTCCATATTTCTCTTTGCGCTTGAGTCGTTGGTACCGCAAGTAAATATTCATTAAATTCGGCAGTCCCCGAAAACTGGGGATGTTCAATGTCTTTCAACGAAATACTCCTACTCTCTTTTATGACATTGAAATTTTAACATATTGCCCGGGATTATGAACATCTTCTTTAAACCATGCAGGTCTCCCTGATTCATCTTTCCTAAGCACAGCACCGTGTGCAGGTGGAACGATAAAGTCAGTTTCTTGAGACTGAGTTGGTCTTGAATTCTGAAAGCGGCTCGGGAAAAGTCCTAATTGCTGCATTTCGATGATACATTTTTTAAATGTGTCGGCCACAGTTCTCAAGTCTTGGTCAGTGTGTGCAAGAGTCACAAACCACGGGAAGCCGTCATAGCAATGAACTCCATTCATTCTCATAAGAGCATAGAAGAGGTCGTAGTTCTTACCAATCTCGCTAAAGCGTGGTTTTAATACGCCACCAAAATGGTCAACGACAATCGGAGCACCAAACATCTCTGCAAATAAGTTGAGCTCAGCGACGAACTCCTGCGACATTTTATTAATGCGATTATAAAGCGCTTGACCACCTTCTTTCAAAATAAGAAGAGCTTCTTTCATAGCTCTCATAGCGAGTGGATGGCGAACAAAGGTTCCTGCAAAGTAAGTAAGAGCAACAGTTGGTGTACTGTCATCTCCGAACGACCAGAAACCACCGTCGAGAGCGTCCATAAATCGACTCTTACCTGCGATAACTCCAATCGGCATACCACCACCGATAATTTTTCCGTATGTTGCAAGATCGGCACGAATGCCAAAATATTCTTGAGCGCCACCTGGAGCAATTCTAAATCCGGTAATGACTTCGTCAAAAATAAAGGCCGTTCCATTTTGTTCAGTAATGGCACGTACTTCTTTTAAAAATTCGATTGGTCTGAAATCACTTCGACGTGATTGAACAGGTTCAACAATAACTGCTGCTATTTGAGAACCTTCTGCTTTGATCCTCTCGATCGCTTCTGGAGTACCATAATCAAGAACGATAATATCACTTAAACCTGAAGGATTGATACCTGCCGCCGCTGGCATCGCCTTGCCATCTTTTAAACCTCTGACAATCACTTCATCATTGATGCCATGATATGATCCTTTAAACATCACTATTTTTTTGCGACCAGTAATGGTTCTCGCTATTCTTAAAGCACCAAGAACGGCCTCTGATCCTGTATTGCAGAACGCGGCGCGATCGCTCCCCGTCATTTCACAAATCAATTCAGAACAAACACCCACTAATTCTGTCTGTGGACCAATCTCCATTCCTCGATCCAGTTGATCATGAAGGGCGGCATTGATACGAGGATTTTGATTACCAAAAAAGTTAGAACCAAAACCACAAGTCACATCAATATATTCGTTACCATCAATATCCCATAAATGTTGATCAACTGATTTATTCACAACTACGGGATAAATAATTTCTTTAATTTCTGGTCTAAAACCTGTCACCACACGAGGATCAGCATTTTTGGCGCGAGTCGCTTGTGTGAAAGCTTTTGATTTTGAGGTTTGAGCCATATATCTTTTCATAATATCTTGAACACTTTGTTGTTCTTGTGAGCTCAATCCTTCTCTCACTGTATTAATTCGAGCCTGGGCACCAAAAGCGGTTTTAGCAGTGTTCACATCAGCTTTTGGAAGTTCTAGTTCTTCATTTTTAATTTCAACTTTAGCTTCAACTTTAGATGCTGTCTCAACCTTGGGAGAGGCAACTTCTTGAGCAGTCGTTTGTGGGGCTGAGATCTGAGCTCCACTCATAAGCGCCAATTGATCGCGCATAAGATCCAATTGCTTGGCGATTAAAGTTTCGATTCCAGTTCCACTAAATGTCTGTGTTGGAGTTGCAGCCTGAATTTGAACGGGAGTACTTTTTTGAGTCACAACTGGAGTTGGGGTTGCCACGGAAACTGGAGCTGGAGCCTGTACATTTACTTCCGTTTGGAAGCGCTTTTTTATGGATTCGCTATCTGTTGAAATGAAAAATTCTGCAACTGAAGCGATAGAGGTCAATTCATCCATCATTTGTCGAAAGGTAATATTGATTTGGTAGCGCTTACTTAAATCCAGAGCGATTTGAGTTAATAAAAGAGAGTCCAATCCAATTTCTAGAAAAGAAGCTTGAGGATTTAATTCATTAACTTCAAGCCCAGATTGTTCGGCCATAACATTAACGAGGTCATTGATGAGGAGTTTGTTCAAGTCAGACATAGAAAATTCCTTGGAAAGTTCAGGTTGATTATTTTTTTGAGAATTAATGAAGTTATTATTTTGTGAAAGAGGATAACCGGCCCAGTAGCTTTTCTTCTCGAATGCATAACCAGGGCACACAATTTTGCGAGCACTTGAAGTAAAAAGAGCTTGAGTTTGAATCTCAACTCCATACTCCCAGCATTTTCCAATCGCCACCATAAGTGCTTCGCTTTCATTTTCAACTTTAGATAAATTCGTACTGATATTTTTAAGTTGAGTTTTACTCTTTTTAATCGCTAAACTTGAAAGTTGAGTTATGATGGTACGCGGTCCGAGATCAATTAACAGATCAGCGCTTTCATTTAACAAAGTATGAAGAGCCTCAGTAAAACGAACAGTTTGTCTAACATGATTGGCCCAATATCCTGCGAAACTTGTTTCATTGTTAAGAATTGATTTTCCAAGAGTAGTTGAAATAAATTTTAGTTTTGGAGTTTGAAACTCTATCTTTAATAATGATTTCTCAAAAATGGGAATCATTGGTTCCATCATGGCCGTATGGAAGGCATGAGAAGTTACCAATCTTTTACTCATGATATTTTGCTGAGAAAGAATTTCTTCTAGAGTGGAAATTTCCCTTTCATTTCCACCTACAACAGTGGAATCTACGGCATTCATCGCGGCCAGTTGAATTTTGTCATTTAAACGATGGACTTGAAGAATGGATTCCACCTCTTGGGCAGTGGACTTAATAGTGAGCATTGATCCAGTAGGCATCGATTCCATTAATTGCGCGCGTACACTAACGCTCACAAGAGCTTCTTCCAATGTCATAATCCCAGACAGAACAGCTCCACAAAACTCTCCGACACTATGACCAATAACCATAGAAGGTTTGATTCCAAAACTGATGAGAGTTTGCGCCATGGCATATTGAAAACAAAAGATGGCCGGTTGCGTGAGTACTGTTTGATTAATTTTTTCACTTTCTAAATTGAATACTAAATCTAATAGGTTCGTATTAAAATGTTTTAACATCAGGGCCTGACATTTATCCATAGCACTCTTAAAAGACTGATGATTCTTATAGAGATTAAGTCCCATTCCTTTGTACTGTCCACCTTGGCCTGGCATCCCAAACACAATTTTGTTCTGTGAATTGGTCTGTACAAAATCAGTTTCGACTTTTAATCGCTCTTCTATCCTAGATATCAATTGAGTGTGATCACTAGCAACAGTTGACCAACGTATCTGGTAATCATTTCGTCCTAAAAGTAGTGTATAAGATAAATTTTCAAGAGATTGCTCTTTGCCTTCAGTTTTTAAAAAAGCTAACCAATGAACCAATTGTGAACAAAGTGAAGTTTGAGTTCGAGCTGAAAAACTAAAGAGGAAAGGACCACTCTTTTCAATAGAAGCTCTTTGATCAATATATTCTTCTAAGACGATATGAGCATTCGTTCCACCAACTCCAAATGAAGAAACAGCGGCTCTTCGAGGAGTTTTTGATTCTACCCAATCCTGATTCTTAGCTGAAACTGTAAATGGAGTATTACTAAAATCGATGAGTGGATTCAATTTTGTAAAATGAACTGTTCCTGCTTTCTTTTTATTTTGTAAACAAAGTACAGTTTTGATAAATCCTGCAACACCTGCTGCTGCAACGGTATGACCGATTTGCGCTTTAACTGAACTTAAAACTGTCGAATCAGGAACATAAACCTTATCCGCCAGAACTTCATAAGCTTCAGATAATGCTTGAACTTCAATTGGATCGCCAACCGGAGTTGCTGTTCCGTGTGTTTCAATCATCCCGATACTTGAAGGCTCTATATTGGCCTCAAGCATTGCTTGGGCAATCGCTTGTCTTTGTCCTTTTAAACTCGGAGCTGTAAAACTTGATTTATCACTTCCATCGTTATTTAAACCGATTCCTTTGATCACGGCATAAATAGTATCGCCATCTTTTTCAGCTGATTCGAGATCTTTTAAAACAACCAGACCGATACCATCACTAAACAAAGTCCCTGTCGCACTTTCGTCAAAAGGTCGACATTGACCATCTCTACTAAAAATTCCGCCCTCTTGATAGAGATGCCCTACTTTTCCATAGCTATTAACATGAACTCCACCAGCAAGAGCAACATCACAATCACCAGATTGAATAGCTCTGGCAGCTTGACCGATAGCGACCAATGAAGTTGAACAGGCTGCGTGAATAGAAAGGGCCGGCCCCTTAAGATTGAGCTTATAGGCCATTTGAGTTGCGATATAATCTTTTTCATTGAAAGTTGCAAAGGACCACTCGCCCACAGAATTAATTTTTTCAGGATGAAGAGCTTGAATTTGAGAGAAGTAATTATTATTACTCATTCCTGCATAAACACCTATCGTACTCTTAGTTTTTTCAGGGGAAATGCCAGCAGCTTCTAGAGTTTGATGTCCAAGCTCCATCATTAAGCGCATTTGAGGATCAAAGAGTTCGGCAACTCGAGGAGAGAGCCCAAAGAAAGAGGCATCAATTTGATCTATGTTTGATAAGACACCACGAGCGGCAACATATTCTTTCTCATCAAGCAAATGACCAGTAAACTTCTTATTAAGTTCATCTTTGGCAAAAACGTTGATCCCAACTGATCCATCTTCTATCATTTTCCAAAAAGCGGTGAGGCTTTCTGCTTCAGGAAATCGACAATTCATTCCAATGACGGCCACTTGACGAGAGTGAGATGTCTTTTCACGTCTCTTAATTGTAATACTTCGGTCTTCTTGCATGAATGAAGTTAATTCAGCAACCGAAGAATGAGCAAAGAAATCAGCAATTGAGATTCTCGTTTTAAATTTTCTATTAATTTTAGAAACACATTTAATCGCCTGTAGCGAAGTCATTCCGACTTCAAAAAAGGATTCTATTTCTGACAATTGAAGGAGACCTGTCACATCAATAATCAATTGCAACAATTCATTCTTTTCAGCAGATTTGGGGGTTGCAATTAAACTTTCAGCGAGATGATCATGAGCAATCTTATCGCGGTCGATCTTTCCATTGGAAGTTAAAGGAAATTGCTCCAATGATACAAAACGAGTCGGGATGACACTCACTGGTAATTTTGATTTTAAGAAGTCTTTAACGACAGTTGAATCAAATGGTCCTCTAATAAAAGCGGCCAAATATTTATGAGTTTGAGCATTAATTAAAAGAACAGAACTTTCAGAGCTTTCGACAACTTGATTAATGAGAGATTCAACTTCGCCACATTCAACACGAACTCCATTTATTTTGACTTGACGATCAATTCTGCCATGAAAATGAAAAACAAGATCTTGGTCAAAGTGAACGAGGTCACCCGTTTTATAAAAGCGCTTGCCTTCTCTTAAAATAAACTTTTCTTGGGTGAGCTCTTCTCTATTCCAATATCCCTTTGAGACCAATCCTCCACCAATTAAGAGCTCTCCCACTTGATCTTTTGCTAGAACTTCAAGATCTTCTGAAACTACTAAAAGTTCAGAATTTGCAACAGCTAATCCCAATCCTGGTCTCTCCTCCCAAAGCTCGGGATTCCCATTTAAACAGAGATGAGTCACCATAATCGTTGCTTCTGTTGGACCATATTGATTATTGAGATGAATTCCAGGAATTTTTGTAAAGGCCTGTCGAATAGCTGGCGTTATAACCATGCTATCACCGCCACAATTAATTTCTTTAATGCAGGATAGAATCTGTGAAGTCTCGAGCATCTCTTCACTCATCAATTGAACGATTGCTATTGGTAAAAATAAACGCTCAATTTTTTGTTCATCAATGAGATTCATCAAGGCAGTGATATCTTTACGCTCGTCAACAGTCGTTATAACGAGTTCTTTTCCATTCACTAATGTTGAAAAGATTTCGAGAATAGAAGGATCAAAACTAAAAGATGAAAACTGTAACGTTTTTTGACACTCTTTAACTTTTGTATTTGAGTTAATCCAATTCAAAAGATTCATGACACTTCTATGTTCAACAACAACGCCTTTTGGGTTACCTGTTGAGCCAGAAGTATAAATCATATAGGCGATGTCATTTTCAGATTTTAAAGGATATTGAGAAAAAGCTTTCTTCTCTACGATTTCACAATCAATTATTACTTTTTGATTATCAAATTTTGTTTCTTTAAATTTTTCATCCACCAGGAGAACTGAGGCTTTCGAGTCTGAAAGGAGATAGCGAATTCTTTCTTCTGGATATTCGCAATCAATTGGTAAATAGATGTGACCACTTTTCATTATCGCTAGCATTGCAACGATTGCGTCAACAGAGCGATCACACAGAACTGCGATCACTGTTTGTAAGGGTAATTGAAGTTCAATAATTTTTTTTGCAACTTGATCTGAGAGTTCATCAAGACTTTTATAAGTAAGTGTTCTTGAACCATCAGAGACAGCAATACTTCTTGGATACAACAAAGAAACTTGTTGAATAACAGAATCAAGTCTTTTTGATTTGAGAAAATCGGCCATTGGCATCCTTAAAGTATTTGTATTATGGCATCTTAGGCGTATTTGGGGCTTTACTCACGAAGAGTTTAATCACTCTGAAAACATTACATAAATTGACTAAAAAATTTCTAAAACTGTCAGGAGATCTTGACGATTGACAAGGAATTTACCGATAAATTGTCCTCTCGATCGAGGACCCCAATGAGAGTCGAGGTCATCTCTGAGCACGATTTCAAATTCAGAACTTTTGAGATCAATTTTTGTCACAGCGGCGGCCTCAAACCCGAAAAATTTTTGAACCTGTGGAAACAGAGCTTTATAGAGGCTTTCTTTCGCCGAAAAAATGAGGGTCAAAAGCTCATTATGAGTTAAGCCATCGATTTTATTAAGATCTTGTGAGGTCATAATCATTCTTTCTATTTCAGGTTTGACCCTATCCTTAACTTCAATGTCAATTCCTAGCCCTTTAAGCTTTTGACAATTCGAAACGGCTGCCATCACCCAATTTTCGTTATGAGTGACTGCCCCGAGTATATTCTGGGGCCAGATGGGATTTCTCATCTTACCAATTTCAAGATTGGACAAAGGTCTTGTGGTGGACTTTTCATAAGCCTTACTTGCACACCATCTGCCTAGTAAGAACTCCGCCTTACGTGCTGGGTGATAGGTTTCAATTTGTGGGGGAATACTCATTTGAGAGCGAAGGAGTGATTCCTCACTCTCACTCAAGGGAAAGCTCTTTTCTCTTGCTTCAAAGTGAGCATATTGAAAAAGAGAATCCCAATTCATCATAGTGCAATGATGAGCAAAGCAATGGTCGAAATGATTGATGCCACTTGAGTGATTCGACTAAGCCATGTATCCCCTTTGGTCTGAACCTGAGTGTTCATAAAAATAGTGTCTTCAGGATAAATAACTGGAATAGATTCCGGCTTATCAAAATTGAATTGGATTTTTTGAACGCCTTCTGGTGTATTTCTAAAAACATAACTCTCGTGATAACTAATTCCAGGAATCACTCCTCCAGACTTTTCAATGAAGTTATAGAGACTGGCATCCTTCTGAAAGAGAACCTTACCTGGTTTCTGAACACCACCAAGAATCGTAACGAAAGGCAATTCACTTGTCATTCCTGCCAAAGAATCTAGCTTTGAAATGAAAACGGAATCTCCTCCCACCCATTGGATTTTGTCACTTATATTTCCAGAACTAAAAAAGTTATTCAAGAGCACTTGATAAGTATATTGTCTTTGCTTCATTGTTGCAGAAAAATAATCTTCAGCAATATTTCCTTCAACTCCGCCCGCTTGATTAATCACCATATCTAAAGTGTCAGAATTGGTGACGAGATAGCGACCCGGTTTTTTTACTAAACCACGAACTTCAACATAGTAATCGCGACGAGAAAGTTCAAAACTAACCTTCCCAACTCCTTTCTGGAAAAAACGACTATACTTTTCGAGAACTTCTTCTCGAAGTTGATCAAAAGTTTTGTTCTTTACGTCTACCACGACATTGTAAGGCAATCTTAATCGTCCATTAAAATCGGCCCTGAATCGACCCGAAAGCTTACTATCACTTGGATGATAAATTCCAAAACTATGTCCAGGCGCCATAAATTTAGAAAGTGAACTGAGATCTGGAGCTTCTGAGAAAGACTTGTCCAAGGCCTTTTTCTGATTCTGCATTTGCTTTGCGATTTGATCAGTGTAGCGAGGATAATCAACGATCTCATTTGAAGAGCAGCCAACAAGCATGAATAACAGAGCTTGAAAAAGAAGTAATTTTTTCACTAAGATCTCCCAATCTCTTAAAGAACAGTCTATAAGTACAATAAGTTATATCGTTGTTTAAACTGTTTATCAAGGCCTGGGCCAGTGGAATACCTTTAATATGAAAATTATTCATGTCACCCAATTTTTAGGTATCGGAGGCCTTGAGAAAATCATTTTCCTTTTGGCCTTAGAACAACAAAAAAGAGGTCATAACGTCAGTATTTATGTTTATGACCATGAGCAAGCTTGGGTAGAGTATTTTAAACAGCAAGGTTTAAATGTCATCACTCCCCCTCTGAAAAAAGCCGGCTACGACCTTAAGCTTTTACTTCGCATGAAAAAAGATCTCTTCGACTCAGACATCATTCATACTCATGATATTAATCCGCTGATGTATCTCGCCCCTCTCTATTTCCTACTGTTTTGGAAAAGAAGAAAACTTCCCAAACTCATACACACCGCTCATGGAATGGATCATGTTAAAAATTATCCAAGAGCTTTATTCTATGAAAAATTCATCAGTCGAATAGTTGATAAAGTTATTGGGGTAAGTGATAAAATTGGAGAATTTTATCGAAATGTATGTCGCATAAGTCCATCTCAAGTTATTGTCATTAAAAATGGGATCTCTCTTCCGTCAATAACCATTACAAAAGAAATGCGGCAAAAGCAAAAATTAGAAATCTGCCAAAAATATGATCTCGAATACGACAAACCCTTGGTCTTGTCTCTATCAAGAATTACTCCTTTGAAAGATCAGGAATTTCTCATCCAAGCCATTACAAAAAGGCCGAACGTCCAGCTCCTCATCGCCGGTCCTCCGAGTGATCAATTGTACTTTGATAAATTGAAACAAAGGGAGACTATGACAATAAAACTGATTGGAGCACAAAGTGAAGTTTCAAAATACAATATGGCCTCAGATCTTTATGTTAGTGCTTCGACCCATGAAGGTATTCCGGTTGCCGTTTTAGAGGCCATGGCCGTTTTAACTCCTTGTCTAGTCTCAGATATAGAAGGGCATAAAGCTCTTAATAGTTTCGATAAAGTAATAGAGATCTACCCTCTCAAAAATGAAGAGAGTTTTCTTCAAAGTCTTGATAGAGTTTTATCATCAACCGAAAATGAAATGAAAGCCTTGAAAGCTCAAAAAGTAGTTGAGCAACATTTTTCCATCAAAAATATGGTTGATCAGTATATCGAGGCCTACCAATGAAGAAGACAATTTCAAAACTCAAGCAAGGTCATTGGCCCGTATTCTTAATGAGTATGCTCTCTGCCATTGTAAATCTCTTTCTCCCAACTATTTTGGTAAGGATTCTTCCACCTGAAGAGATTGGCGTTTATAAAATATTTTTCCTCTACGTACAATCTATTACTTTTTTATCATTAGCTGGTGGTCCACTCTACAGTGTCTATTATTGGGTTGGAAAAAAAGAAGAAAGCAATGAGTACGTCGATCAAGCTTGGAAAGTTTGCCTAGGTTTAAGCTTAACTTCAACTTTCATTGGTCTCTTATTTTCATTTCAAATTTCAAAAATGATCTCATTGACCTGGCCACAAACACTTCTTCTTTTACTTTCGGCCATTACAACTGCACCTGCAGCCTATCTCGGTGAATATTTAGTCGCCAAAGGAAAAAGACTTTATGGAAGTCTCTTCAACAGCGGTTTTGAATTACTCAAAGGAATTGCCATTGTTTCGGCAACCCTTATTTATAGAAGTATCGACGCAGCCTTTTGGACATTTAGTATCCTCTTTCTCATTAAACTTATAATTGCTTTAGTCATTGGTAAAAAACTCAAAATTATTTCATTCCAATTTGATCGTGAAAAAATCGTTACTGTTTGGAAATACTGTGCACCAATGTCTTTGGCTGGTGTCTTAGGATTTTTCTTAGAAAAAATTGACATGCTCCTTCTCTCTTCTCGATTATCAGTTGAAGACTTCGCTTACTACTCTATGGGTTGTCTCCTTGTCCCTCCCCTCGTACTGCTTGAGATGTCGGTGCAAAAAGTTTTGATTCCGGAGCTATCAAAGGCCTATCATCAACTTGACTTACACGGCATGATTCTGTCCTATCGCAAGGCCCAGAGTGATATTGCTTATCTTATGATTCCTTCTGTTTTTGGACTCATCGTCTTTGCTCGTCCCATCGTAGAAATTTTATTTACCAAACAATATTTAACTTCGGCGCCTTTTCTCCAAGTATTTGCTCTCACATATCTAGCGTATATCTTTCCCCATGATGCGATTCCAAGAGCAACCGGAAATACCAAGTGGGTACTTAAAATTTATTCAATAGTAACCCCAATCACTATTTTATCTGTGGGTTTTATGGCCGGTCCATATGGCGCAATGGGAGCCTTAGCGACTAGTACGTTGTTTCGATTTGCACCCAAAATTCCAGGACTTCTTTATGCAGCCAGAGTTACTAAGCATAGTATCCCTCAATTATTTGCTTGGAGATCTCTCGCTCTTTATACCTTCGTCAATCTGATATTAGCCTCAGTATCTATAAGCCTCAAATCACAATTCACGACTGAGGTAAAGTGGTTCTTAATTCTTGGACCCTTTTATGCTGTGATCTATTTGGTGATAGTGCTCTTCAGTAAAGGTCTTCTTGATCGCAAGAGGGCCCAATGAAACTAAGTCCTCTATTCATTTTTGCTCCAGGAAAACTAGCTGGGGCAGAGCGCATGGTGATATCGGCCCTCACAGCATTAGAAGAACTTCAAATGAAGCCCATCATTATCATTATAAAAGAAACACGCTCCCCTGAGCTTGCAGATGATTTTTCTCGATTGCTTCCTGATACAATTGAAAAAGTTTTTTTGACAACGACATCTGCTACTGATTTTCGATTTATTTCACAAATAAAAGATTTTGTTTTAGCTCGCCACGAAACATTTATTGTCCATACTCATGGCTATAAAGCACTGTTTGGAACATATTCATTACCTAAAAGCGTGAAACGAGTCCATACCCATCATGGAAATACTTCGCAAAATTTAAAAGTAAAATTTTATGAATTCCTGGCCGAAATATTGATGAAGAGATGTGATCATATTTTTGTATTATCAAAGGAGATGATGAGATACTTTTTAGGCAATGGTTATAAAGCTGACATGTTAACATATACACCCAATATGCTTTCCCTAAAAAATATTAAAAATCTTATCTCAGAAAGAAAATCAATCACTAGAAACGAAGAAAGGTTAAGTCTCCTTTATTTAGGAAGGTTAAGTCCAGAAAAAGGGATTCTCTTTATGATTGAACTTTTTAAAGACTACGAAATACAAAGAAACTTCAAACTTGAAGTAGTTGGAGATGGAATAGAAAGAGAAATTGCTGAAAAATTTGTTGGTAACAATAAATTAGAGAAATCTATTACCTTCCATGGGTTTCAAAATGATCCAATCCCCTATCTCTTAAAAGCAGATGCCCTGGTACAACCCAGCTTGACTGAGGGAATGCCAATGACCTTAATTGAATCCCTAGCGTTAGGAATACCTGTACTGGCCAATCCTGTGGGGGCGATTCCCGAACTTATCGAAAATCATAAAAATGGTCTTTTGACAGATATTGAAAATAGCGATGTGTGGAAAAAGGCTTTAATAGAATTAAAAAATAATTATCGAGAAATTAAAGAAACAACTGAAAGTAATCAAAAAGAATTCATTCAAAATTTTTCGCCAAATAAATGGGCAAAAAAGACTTTAGAAGTCTATCAAAATCTTAAATAGAATCAAAAGCAAACTTGGCCAAAGTATCTTTATCATAAAGTGAAAGTAGGCATTGATATGCAGAAATAGATTTTTGCTCAAGTAGTTTAACATCCAAGTGATTTAATTTATAAATCCACTCTTGAGAAGAATCAGCGTGAAAATAATCATTTAAAGTTAATCCACTTCCTTGAACTCCCATACTGGTACTCATAAGTGGTAAGCCTTTTGAAACACATTCGATGACTTTAATACGCGTCCCAGAGCCAAAACGAATGGGAACAATCCCAAGATGACTTTCAGAAAAAAAAGGATTGAGGTCTTTAACAAAACCATGAAAGGTAATACTTTTATCCTCTAAACATTGAAGTGAACATTGAAAATGCCCCCCTCCAACGATATTGAGATGAAAACGACCAGGGACAAGTTCTGGCCAAATTTCCTTGAGAAACCAGTTCAATCCATCAGTATTGGGTGCCCAATCTAACTTTCCTAAAAACATCAATTGAACTTTTTCTTCAGATGGCAGTTGCCTTTTCACGCGATCGTTAAAATCCATTCCCGCACCGACTAATAGACATTTTTCAGTGGATATAATTTTGCTAAATTCATTTAAATCATCTTGAGAAATGGCCCAAACTTTAGAACTTCGTTTCAGTAAAAGAGTTTCCAAATAGGCCATGGCCCTGCCTTGCCAAAGGAGAAATTTCTTCCAAATCAAAGACGAAGTTCTCTCAGCTGCACTCGACCAAAGTTGATGTTCTACATTATGAGCACGATAAATAATCTTTTTCTTCCCAAGATCAAGATTTTCAAAACAAATATACGGATGAAGTCCGTCAAAAATGATAACGTCATAATTATTTTTTAAGAGAATGCTTTTTACCATCGAAATATTCTTTCGACTTTTAAAATTGCTCGCTGTTAATGCCGTTCTTGGGGCGATTATAAAAGATAAGATTGTTGTACATATTTTTAACAATTTAATATTTGTTTGATAATGACGTAAAACGTGAATTTGATTGGCCTTAAATTGTTCAATATAAGGGTTTAAATCTTGATTTTCTAACTGATCATCAAAAAACAAAATATCTAATTGTGTAAAATATTTTCGAATAGGATCTAACAACGCATTATTGGCCTTTCGTGCGCCATCTTGAATCGGAAATAATGGTTTTGGAACAACCCAAAGACAATGCAAAATTAATCCTTCTTCAAAATGATGACAGCTGCGCCACCAAGTTGAGAATAAAAAGGAATTATTTTACAAAGTAAATAATCTATTTTTTCAAGGATTGAAGCCTTTTTATTATTTTTACTCCTTAAAAATTTATCGAAACGTGAAAGGATTAAACTTCGTTCAATTGAAATATTGGGAAATTCTTTTTCTAGAGCTTTAAAGTCATTGATGTTTAATTTCCGTTCATCTTCAGTAATATGATTTTCTAAAGAGGCTTCATTGGGAACAAAGAATTTCACGAGGCGAGTATTTCGTATGAAGTCAAGGAAAGGGACTTCAATGGGTTCCCTGAAAATAGCTATACCACCACTTTTAAGCACTCTCCGCACTTCTTTAATCGCAACTGGAATATCAACATGATGGAGAATATCTATACCTGAGACGACATTGAAACTTTCATCCTCAAAAGGGAGAGACTCTGCGACGCTGACTAAAAATGTTGCCTTTTCTGATTGATTATTCTTTGCAAATAACTTCTTACAGTTTTCGATGTTAGCTTCTGATATATCAAAACCTATTACGTAGTATCCTATTCTTGAGAACCGAAGTGAATTATCACCAGGGCCACAACCAAAATCGAGAAGAGTTGCCTTTTGATTGTTTAAGTTTTTAAAAAAATCGATGGGGACTTCATAAGTTCGCCAATAACTATTCCAAGGTCGACGTTCCCTTTCTAATAAAGGACCTTCTATTGGCGAAAAATCGATATCTTCATTAAGGTTGAAAGAATGAGCATATTTTTCATAATATTCTTTTTCTCTTAATTGCCTTTCAGACATTGTACTCATTTTTTATTCCTAATAAATATTCGTTTCCCAAGTTGATTCCAGCTTGGATGTCATCGTTTTATATAGAGCAACTAAGCTAGCTGCATTAACAACAACAAAATAGCTTGGTATAGACAATAATTTGCCAATCATTCCCCCCGATCTCAATCGAATACCAATAATGGCCATTATATAACAAAAGGCCTGAATTGAGAAAAATAACGAAATGAAAGAAGAACTTTGTTGAAGTGCTAACAAACCTGACAAAATAAATAAGGCGATAAAAAAGACCGGCATTAGCCAACGCATTACTTTATGCGAAACCAACTGAAAGACCGCCAATAATTCGCCACTTTTGACTAATTTTGGAAGAGCATACAAAAACCCCGACATGCCTCCACGTATAACTCGAATTCTCATTTTGAATTCTTGTCCAGCATTCTGAGTTGTACGCTCGTAGGCTATTGCTTCCCTTTCATAAACGACTCTATAGTTTTGGGCGACAATCATAAGAGGTTCGGTAAAGTCCTCAATGATATGAGGAGGGAGAACGTGATAAAGTTCTCGTCGGAATGCATTAATACATCCAACGGCACCAGTTAAGGTTCGCAAATGAGATTGATATTTTTTAATAAGCTTTTCGTAAAACCAATACATTTTGGTCGAAAGCCCCATAGAACCATTACTTTGATCTCTGTATTTGAGATGACCTGAAACCATGCCGACACTGGGATCAGCAAAGTTTCTCACGAGTTTTCGAATTGCATCTTTTTCATAAACAGCTGTAGCATCTGAAAAAACAATGATTTCGCTCTTATCATTCAATACTGCTTGATTGCGAGCTTCTGTTTTTCCAACCCGACCTTCAACCCTTAATAATTCAGCTTCAGGAAAATCTCGTACGATTTGGTCTGTTCTATCGGTAGAACCATCTGAAACGACTAGTATTTTTAATTTATCCCGAGGGTAATCGATCTCCAGACTGTTCTGAATTTTTTGAGCAATAAATTTTTCTTCATTGTAAGCGGCAATCATAAGTGTCACTTGAGGTGTGATTTCTTCACGATTTAAAAGGATTGGTTTTTTAAAAAAGGATAGAATCATCAAGGATAAAAGATAACCAAACATTCCATAAAGAATAAAAAAAACGACAATCAATAAAAGTTCAAACATGTCGAACTCCTAAGTCTACAGTAGGACTTTTTTTAATCATGGAGTCCTCAAGTTTTTTATAAAACTGCGCTGAAGCAACAATCAAGCCCAATAAAATCCATGGGTAAAGCATATAGGTATGTGACAAGAATGTTATGGCGGTGCCATACGATAAAACGGCCATCAAATACTCGGGGTGAACTCTACGCATATCCCAAGCATAACGTATAGAAAGAAGCCAAATACCAATATATAAAATAAATCCTGGAAAGCCTGTTTCAGCGAGCGTGAGCAACCAAGTCGAATGGATCGTTTTATTTTTACCTTCCGAACCAACATGACCGTTAGTAAATTCTAACAAACGCCGATTATAATTATTATAACCTACACCCAACAAAGGATTTCGAATTCCCATGTTTACGCCAGCAGTCCAATAGATCATTCGATTCGAAGTTGAGCCTTCTATATCGGCTTCATTTCTTTTGATGGAAGACATGGCCATTCCAACCAACAGTGCTCCTACTCCAACAAGAATAGTGGCCTTCTTCTTATTCTTGGCCGATAACCAAAACCAGCTGATATACATCATTCCAAGGCCAAGAACTGCACCTCTCGATTTTGCTTCCCAAATTAAGTATGAGTAAAAAGACAGGATAATGAAATAAGCGCTGTAGCGAAAAATCTTATTTTGAAATTTCTTGGCAAAGGCCAGTGAAAATGGAACGACCAATATCATAATTGCGGCAATATCATTTGAGTTTTCAAAGATACCAACACTTGTTAGTCGGTCACCGTCCGCAACAAAACCTAAGATGATTGAATTATAGAACGATACGATGGCCTTTTCGGTGATCGCAGCAATAAGAGCTGTTTGGATTGGCATGATAAATTCTTTCTTATCGATAACATTAATGATCAAGAAAAAGATAATAATCCCTTTAATAAAAACTTCACCATACTCAACCATCGCTCGAGAAGGATCAACGGTGACGAATGTTGAGAAGAAAACCCATGCTGAGTAAAATAAAACTAAAGCATCTGTAAGATTCCAGTGAAAAAAGAATTTCCTGCGAAATATTCGATGAGCAAGAAAGCTAATGAGACAAATAAAAAAGATATCGCGAGGGAAAGAGAAAAACAACTCATCCTTAATAAATTCCCAAGGTCTTGAAATCAACATAAAGATAAAAAAAGCCACTGCATACTTGGGATCATAGAGTGATAAGGTAATGAGCAAAGCAAGAAAGAGACCTAGAACAATTCCAACACTTCCCCATTCATGAATAAAAAATAAAGTTAAACCAATAAATGTTGAGGCCAGAGTGAAGCCGATATATTTCCTTGAAATATTGGGAAGATTTTCAATTGTTTGGGCCTTGATGTCGCGCCAAGAAAAGTATAAAAAGAAAAGTGATAAAGCACCTAACACGAATTGATGAACGTTCAGTGTAAAATCATCTCCGATCCCCATAATTACTTCACAGGCTTAATGGATCAGTAGGTCTTTCAACAGATGAGTAATTTTCACTGGCAACGACTTGAGTTTCTAAATTTTCAATTCTTGGGAAGGGACCTATATAGGTTGCCTTTAATCGCTTGGCCAGCAATTCCGCTTGATCCTCTGGACTCACAACCATGACCTCAAGATAGAAGATATAAATAAATGAAAAGACCAAACCAATAACTAACCCCAAACTCGCAAAGATACGCTTTTTAGGAAACAAAGGAGTTGTAGGAATCTGAGGAGCTTCGATAATACCAATATAAGATGGAAGACTTTTCTTTTCGATATCGAGAGCAATATTAACATCGTTATACTTAATATAAAGTTTTGAAGTAATATTATTGGCGACTTCAGAAGCCCCGGCCATCAACAAAGGAGCTTCTGAAAAGTCTCTTGATTCTGCATCAGATCCATTATTAAACTCAAGCAACCAGTTCTCAATCGTTTCTTTTCTTTCTTGAAGCTTGATTATCCTAGGGTGATTAATATTAAATTGTTTTTTAAGCGCACTTATATTTTGCTCAATTTTTTCAAGTTCAGATCTTAAAACATTTGGATTTTTCGAAGCAAGAGCATTTGAAGCAACTTCATCGTCAGTAATTTGTTTTGTTAAATTGATAGATTCAAGTTTCTTCAATATGGATTTTTTGGCATACTCAATCATTTCGATACGAGAATCGATGAAGTGGTTTCTCACTTTCGCCAAAACTTCTTTTGAAATATCGTAGGTTATCTTCGGATTGGAATGGGAAAAGGTAATCTTGTAAGATTGCCCACCTGTTGAGTACATATGAAACTGTTCTCTTAATCTTCTTCTTTCTAAGGCACGACTATAATCATCCCCCGTCTTTGAATAGATATTATATTTCATACCCAATTCATCAATGTATTCATCATTCATGACTTCTTTGATCATTGAATCAATTGTTTGTGTCATTTCAACTATTGAATTCATTCCGGGAATAACTTCTGAAATTATAGCATTTTTAAAATACTTACTATAAACGTTAATTTCAAAATCAGAACGGTAAGATTTAGGAAGAAGGAAAGATAAATTGATAAGAAAAAATAGACTTGAGCCCATAATAATGGCAATCGACTTTTTATAAGTCATAAGTTTATTTATAAAATCTTTAATATATATTTTTTCATTCATATTATTATCCATTAAGTATGAGAGCAATGACGTTATGTGTATCTGGATTAAGTTGAGAAGCTATCAATTCCTGATTCTCTTTTAATGATTTTTTAGAACAAACAACAACATATCCTTCAGCATGAATGTTTAATCGATGATCAATGTTGCTCAAAGTTGAATTTGAATCAATCAGAATAAGATCAAATTGATTTTTAAAATCTTCCAAAAGTCTTCCAATAAAAAGGGAATCAAAAAAATTCTTTGACCAATCGATGATGAGGTCTTTTATTCTGTAAATTGAAAAAGGATAGCTATGCCCCTGAACAAAACCATCACGCGTTTGATACTTTCCTAATTTTTGAGTCAGGAGAACATCACCTTGTGGATTTAAGTCGTTATAGAGAACTTTCTGCTTATAAACTTCGGCCAAACCAGAAGCAATTGTTAAAGACAGTGTCGTTTTTCCGGCCATGGCCACTGCGCTAGTCACAGTTAACAATTTAAGATCACGTCTTTTTTGCTCAAAATGAATAGTTTGTAGAGTCTTGGCGATAATCTGATTATCCCAGCCAGCTCTTTGTGATGAGTTACTTTCGAATTCCATAGTCCCCAACCCGCTAATATACAATTTTAGGGACTCTACCATGTCTAAAAACGTAAACAACACACCGTGTAAACATGTAAGGCTCAAAGCTATGTTGTAACCTGTTGATTTTAAACAAAAAAAGGCCCCAATATAAACTGAACCCCTTTTTCTGTACAGCTATTTAAAACAGTTTTCAATCAACCCCCGGTATATTGCTGGGGGTTTTTTATTTAGGGCCTTTTGTGGTCGCTCATTGTTATAATAGTCCA
>Ga0100403_1001647_pt1 | contig 19496 bp, 14 predicted proteins | sample CryGeymet201501t_FD_83663 | JGI IMG/M metagenome (GOLD analysis project Ga0100403, IMG submission 83663) | Groundwater microbial communities from Crystal Geyser aquifers in Utah, USA - Crystal Geyser metaG 2015-01t | ecosystem: Environmental > Aquatic > Deep subsurface > Groundwater | place...
CATTAGTTTTCCGATTTTTATCTTAACGGATTTTTAACAGATGGCTCGCTTTGCCCTTTTTTCAAGATTATTTTTAGACTTTTACCCACTCATTTTCACAAAGAGCCCCAATTTCCTTGTATTTAACATATACTTAACTATCTCCATCGATTCAAAAGAAGCAAGCTGAAAAACATGAAAGCAATCGGATTCATTTTATTCACAACATTCTTCTTAAACGCATCTGAGTATTCCGGGGCGCAGACATTGCCCGTAGACCTGCGAACAGGGGGGCTAGTTGGAAACGGAGTCGTAGAACTGGCTCGTATTCCACCGACTCGGGAAGACAAAAAGAGAACAGAACAACTAAATAAGAGGAATGAAGCAGATCGATTGAGAGCAGAAGCATATAAACGTATTGGTGAAGTATTACGCTCTTACGGATCACCTGAAGCACTAGCAAAAGCTGCAAAAGGGGGGGAAGAATTTTTAAAACAACAAAAGCAACATCAGACAGATCTTCGCAGATTAAGAGAAGAAGGTATAAAGATTGGAATGAATGCTGCCTCTTTTCCTCCAATTGAGACGCGCGAGAATATTTTATCTTACATTCGAGGTGGGGCACTCAGCGAATTAGAAGACAGAACTGTGAGAAAATTAGAGGAGATTGCAAAGCTCACCTGTAACCGTGAATGCGTGCGTTTTCACGCGGATGCAATTCTCGAGGGGGATGATATTCAAACCATTGACTTAATTAAAGATGTTCTAGAACATCCAGAAATTGATGAGAATGAAAGACTTCCCATAGTAAAAGAACTTAACAAACAGTCCAATAATCGTAGAGTAGTGATTAATAAAGCTGCAAGGAAAGTCTATTCCAATGGAATCGCTGGGCAACACTAGCCCTGCCATATAGTTTAGACATTATGTAAATTTAGAAGGTAGGGAGCGTTCAGAGCTGAGTGAGGGATACTCTGGCAAAGTGCTTTAAATTCCTATTAGTTCGCTTCCTGTTCTCGGACTCAAAAAAGTAGCTTGCTTAACGATAAAAGAGTTTTCATAAGCTCCAGGTATTTCCGTCTATAAAAATATTTTGTAATCTAGGCTCGTAGGCGCTTGGATACTTAGGTACGGGGTTGTTCAAACTCTTCACCGATACAACCACCCTGTACCGAAGTATCCAAGCGCCTCAACTGCTCAACTGCTGTAGATCAGGGCTTGATGAGGTGGAGTGTGCTAGAACAAGGGACAATAGAGGTGCGAAATGAATAATGGAAAACTCAACGTTCTTAGCAAAGGAAGTCCTTCGAAGCCCGCCCTGGTATTCTTTCATGCCTTCCCCTTCGATGCTCGAATGTGGCAAACTCAGCTGGAGTTCTTCTCGAAAGACTTCTATTGCATAGCCCTGGATTTGCCTGGGTTTGGGGGCACGTCATTGTCTACGGATTCAATGACCTTCGAGCATTATGTCGATTTGGCCTTAAACCTTTTGGAGGAACAGAATCTTGAGTCTGCCGTATGGTGCGGCCTTTCAATGGGGGGATACTTGGCCTTACGCTTGTATGAGCGTGCGCCTGAGTTATGTCGGGCCTTAGTTTTATGCGACACTAAAGCCGGGGCTGATGGCAATGAGGCGAAGTTAAAGCGCTGGGGAGCTATCAAAACATTAAGGCGAAGTCGTTCTGATTTCCTGGAGGCACAGTGGAAGGCCTTAGTGGGAGCTGCCTCTTATTCTAATGCAGCTCTTAGGGAACAGTTCAACTCCTTAATCGCAAGTGATGATCGAGCTATTGGCCAGGGTTTGGTCGCATTGGTGACTCGCACTGACAGCACCCCTTTGCTGAAGAGTATTCAGGTGCCAACTTTGATTTTGGTGGGTCGTGACGATGTTGTTACACCGGTTTCTGAGGCTCAGTTGATGAATGAGCAAATTTCTGCAAGTGAGCTTACTGTGTTGGATGGCGTTGGACATTTGAGTAACTTAGAAAATTCCGCTTCATTTAACTCTGCCTTGAATGCTTTCCTCTCCAAGCTTGCCGACTAGATAAGCAAGTCTGAAAATTAAGCAACAGTTTGTTCTTCTCCTTGCTCGGTTTTCTTCAGCTTGGTTAGTGGTTTCTCACTGTCTACTTGGGCCGGTGACATTAGTTTTCTATACGCTTTTGAATTTTGCTGGTAGAGATGTTTTGTGAAGTCAAAAAAGTCAGAGTGTATACCAAGTGAGAACTTGGAAACGGCTCTTCATGAATTGAAAAAGGCGGGGTTGAAGGTGACTCCAACTCGTAAAATGGTTTTGCTTCACCTAACGAATGCCCATGGGCCTTTTAGTATTGAGGAAATACATGCTGGAATTAAGGGTAAGTCTTGTAACTTAACGACCATTTACCGAATTATCTCTCATTTGGAGGCTATTGGCTTGGTTCGTAGAACTGATTTGGGGGATGGGGTGGCTCGCTACGAATATCATTGCGCAGAGCATCCTCATCATCATCTCATTTGCCGGGAGTGTAAAAGAATTGAGATTATAGACCGAGATCTATTCCCAGAAATCGAGGAAGTAGCTAAAAGTAAAGGGTTTGTGCAAATCAATCCTTGCTTTGAGATCTACGGTGTTTGTAAGAATTGTGCTGCCTAGGTCTAAACGATAAATGCAAAGGGTTTGCATTTATATCTGCTCTAAGCTATATACTTTTTTGTTAACCAAAGGAGATTTTAATGCGTGCAATTCTAGGGAAAACTTTTCTAACATTATTTTTAACTGCGAGCCTGAGTGCATTCTCTCAGGACCATGGTCATGACCACGACGAAAGCCATCTAGAGGAAGCACCCGTTGTTCTCGCTGGCGTTCACTCTATTGAAATTTTTAAAGAAGCTTTTGAGAAAGATGGTTCCTCTCTGGGGGCCGAACTCATAGGTTTCGAATCAAAGGGTGTCGCGGGCGACATTGAGGTTGCGGTTTTTAGCACGTCAGGGAAGGATAAAATTAAGTCGAGTCTTTACGACTGTCACCTTCATGGGGCGAGTGCTCATTGCGATTTCCTAGAAGAAAGCGACTCTAAAGATTATCAAGCGGCAAAAGGTTCCTTCACTGCAGAAGAGTTTGAATTGGCAGCGGTGAGTGCTGTTACGCTCTTTGAAGAAGCTATTGCAGAACCAAGTCTTATTCAGAAAGCTACATTTTGGCGTTCCTATGATTTGTTTTCTTCTCAAGCAAATATTCAGGTGAAGCTCGAGTGGAAGAACGCGCAGAACGCTGTCGCGGAAAGTTTTCTTTATTGTCATCACCACCAACATGGAGATGGCGAAGCAGAAATGGATTGCCACAGACAAAGAAAAGCAGGGCCGTTCCAGCCCTAAGCATTGGAAGGTATTTTTAACATGCATATCTTGAAAAATTTACTAAGTTTTTTATCTTTAACACTGTTTGTTGCTTGTGGTGGCGGTCATAACCCTGATCAAGATCTTGTCGATGGAGTCCCTCGTTCCCAGAGCGTTGGAGATGAAAAGTTTGTCACGGTCGACTCCTCAGACCAGTTAGAGTTTGGCGATGGCACCTTATCTGGGGTTGGCACAGTTCGATTTGCCAGTGATCTAGAGAGTGTTGCAAGCAATTACCATTATAAGCTGATATTTAGCTTGGAAGAGGGGACGGAGCTCACTCTTCATTCTCATGCAAATGCTGACCTTGCTAATGGGCTTGATATACGTTTCAAAAGAGTGGGAGCTTCTCTGCAGGTTTTCGGAACAGCTTCAGGTGTAACAGACGACTGGACTTCATTTTTTAAGGACATCAATGCAACTCAAGCGATGGCTATTGGAATTGATGTTCACAACGACGAGCCTATTACCCATTTTATTTTTTGGGATAACTTGTCTGGAGCTGAGCTTTTAGATTCGGCAAAGGATGTGGCCGGAGGGCCGGGCAAAGGCTATGGGCAAAATTGGGGTTTAAGTTTATTAAATGCTTTTGTTAATAAAGTAGAGAAAGGTGAGCCTCGTGGTGGTCATTAAATTTCGAGGTCTATTGTTTGTAGTCCTTGTTAGTCTTTTTACTTTACCTGCCGTTTATTCTCAGGAGTTGCTCTCTAATCTTCAGGCAACCGGAGCTGCCGACTTTGTTTCTACCGTCTACACTTCGCAAGAGGATGAGCGTGCTTTCGATTTAAATGTAAGGTCGGCAGAATTCATGGTTTCTGGATCGATTGATCATTATTTCGACGGTCTCATCAATTTTGCGGGGCACACCGAAGAGGGTGAGTTTGAGCTAGTTTTACACGAGGGCTATGTGTCCTCGAGTAAGCTTATTCCCTATTCGCGATTTCGCGTCGGGAAGTTTTTCTTAGGAGTCGGACGGCTTAATCAGTTTCATCAACATGATTGGCCTTTTACTGATGCTCCACAAGCTCACAACACCTTTTTTGCCGAAGAAGGTGTGACTGATTCGGGTCTTGAATATACATTTTTGTTTCCAACAACGCATTTCTTTGAACTGACTGCGGGAGTTACCCGTAACTACTGTTATGGTCATTGCCATGCCGATGTGGCAAAGCCTCCTCGTCCCTTGTTTTACCTTCACCCTGTTACCTTCTTTGAGTTTTCTTCCCAGACAGGCTTGCAGTTGGGCTTGAGTTATCTCAATCGAAAGGATGATGCTGGGATTCAAACGCATTTGGCTGGTCTTGATATGACCTTCAAGCATCGCCAGGGGAAGAGATTGGTTTGGTTGCTTCAAGCTGAGGCCTATTATCAAGACCAGGGTTCAGATAGTGTTGATAATATTCGCCAGGTGGGTGGTTACTGTCTGACTCAATATGGTTTGAGTCCTTCGTGGCTTTTGGGCTTAAGATTAGATGCTTTTTCTGAGCTTAGTATGAAGTTTCAGACAACCAATCAAAAGAGAGACGATCTTGATTACGCCATCGTTCCTATTGTCACTTGGAAGCCAAGCGAGTTTTCAACTTTAAGGCTGTCTTATACTTTGGATGTCGATACAACCAAAGGAGACAAAGACACCGTAGATCAGCTGGTTCAACTTCAGTTTAATTTTATTTTAGGAGCCCATTCTGCCCATGATTTCTAACAAATGCACAGTCTTATTTTTTTTTCTAGCTTTCTTCGTTTCGTCCGAGGTGTTTGCAAAGCTTCGTGTTGTTGTCACTATTCCCGAGTTCAAAGAAGTCTTTGAAGCCGTTGGGAGGGAAGAGGTAGAGGTTGTTTCTTTGTTAGATGGTCGAGAGAATCCACACTTTGTTGATGCGGTTCCTTCGTTTATTGCCGAAGTTGCCAGCGCAGATGTGGTTTGCGCCGTTGGCCTAGAGCTCGAGATTGGTTGGCTTCCTAAGGTGCTGAGTAAATCCGGAAACGCTAAAGTGCAACCGGGCGGCAAGGGTTTTTGCGAAATTGGTGACTCTGTTCACGTCTTAGAAAGGCACTCTGGATCTGTAGATCGCTCCATGGGTGATGTTCACGCTGGGGGAAATCCTCATTTTCATTTAAGTCCAACTGCCCTGAAAGAGGTTTCGGAAAAAGTTTTCAAGGTGCTTTCTCAGCTTGCGCCGGAGAAGACTAAAACATTTAGGAAGAATGCTTCTCAGTTTAATTCTAAGATGGATGCTCTTAAACAGTCAGTGGCACTTAAGTTACAAGCGTTGAAGGGTTTAAAAGTGATTCAGTTTCATAAAGAGTTTAGTTATTTCTTTTCAGAGTATTCTTTACTTTCGCTTGGGACAATAGAAGACAAGCCCGGTGTTCCTCCTTCAAGTGCAAGGATTTCTCAAGTTGCTTTAAGTTCAAAGGCATCGGGAGTTGCTTTGGCGATTGGTTCTTTTCATACTCCAAATAATTATTTAGAAAAGTTTACGGAAATAAGTGGAATTCCCAATATTAAGATACCTGCCTCTGTGCAGCTTAGGGATGAGAAGCTAGATTCAATTGATAAAGTGCAGAACTTTATTGCAGACCATCTTGTTCAAGCGCTTGCTGTAAAGAGCGTTACTAGATGATCGAAGGGCAGCCTCTCTTAAAAGTTTCAGACTTTAGCGTTTGTTCTCCAGTTGGCGCCTTTCTCTCTAAGCTTGATTTCAGTCTGCATGCTGGCGAGGTCGTGTTGCTCAAGGGAGCCAATGGCTCTGGAAAATCGACCTTTCTTCGCTATTTATTTCAGCTGTTGAACTCAGTTGGTGGCCAGCAGGGCGTTTCAAATATTGAAACCAGCAAGCTTAAAGAGTTTTCTTATTTGCCCCAAACCCTCAACCGTGAGTTTTTCATCCCGATGACTCTCGCCGAGGTTGCCGAGTTAAATGCTTGCACTTTGTTGGAAGAAGATCTGAAGCTTTCTAAGCTCTTGCCCTCGAACCTTCGCTCTAAACTTTGGAATGTCTCTAGTGGGGGTGAAAAGCAACGTTCCTTGCTGGTGCAATCACTTTTGCCCGCTTGTCAGCTTTATGTTTTAGATGAACCGTTTAATCATTTAGATGAAGAGGCGGTTGAGTTACTCGTTGAAGTTATATTGCATAGGGTTCGCTCGAAGGGGGCCTCTTTCTTGATTGCCACCCATACTCTGCCAAAAGGGTTTCAGGACAAAGATGTTTCTGTGAAAAGTTTATTTATGGGTGGAGCTGCTTAGTGGGGAAGTTACTTTGAACTATCTTGATATATATCTTCCTAACATATTGGCCGCCCTAGCGGCTGCGGTTGCTCTGGCCATACTTGGATCGATGCTGGCTGCTCGTTCCGAATCCTTGCAGGCCTTTGTTGCAAGCCAGTCTGCAGCACTGGGAATCACCATTGGCTTGCTTGTTCTAATCTTTACGGTTGGGATGGAGCATGGGATGATAATGCTTCCCACTATTTTTGCTTTTATCTTTTCGGTCTCAGTTTATTTAGTCACTCAAAAGCTTTGTGAACGGCACCGTGTGGTGGCAACCGAAATTCTAGTAGCGGCCTTTCTGCTTATTATTGCTATTAACTATTTATTCACGGCAGCTATTCCGTCTCTTGAGCAACACTTTTCAATTGCTTTTATGGGTGACATTGCCACAGCCTCTGGAGCGAGTTCTTATTGGCTCTTTGCGGTGTCTCTTCTTAGTGTGTTTTTCTTCATTTTGAATTATAGGCGTTTGGTTTTCCAAAGTTTTTGGATAGCAAGTTCAGGTATTGTCATGTTTCCTGTTTTGAAGCTTTGCTTTTATCTTGTTGCCTCTCTTTTGATTGTCGAAAGCACCCGTTTGTTCGGTTTTCTTTTTACAAGTGCCTCCCTGCTGTGTTTACCCTTGGGTGCTAGTATTGGGACTAAGTCTTTAAAGGGCTTTAGTCTAAGCCTACCTTTGTTAGCCATTGTGTCGACTTCTCTTGGCTTTGGGCTTTCTCTTAAGTTTCAAAATCTTTCTACTTCAGCGACCATTGTGGTGATGCAGGTGTTGGTGTCGGCTCTTTTTGTTTTTAAGAACAACCTAAGGTCTTAAGTTTATAGAGCGGGCTAACTGCCGCTACAGAGCCTCAAGACTTCTTTTATTTCGTAATCATCGTCACAATCACTGCGCCCCAGTCGGGTGCAAACGCTGGTGATGCAGCTTCCGCCATCTAAGTTTCTGCATCCTTCGATTATGGGCTTTAACTCGTAGTCATCATCACAACTACTGCGACCTAGATAACCGCAAGCTGTGTCGACACATCCTCCGCTGTAGTTTCCGCGACAGGCTTCGGCGATTGGAAAAATTTCATATTCATCGTCACAGTCACTGCGGCCTAAGCGCTCACAGGCTTTAGCTATACAGTCGCCATTGCGATTCCCACGGCAAGCCTTGGCCACTTCTCGTAGCTCGTAGTCATCATCACAGTCACTTCTTCCGAGGTAACCGCATACAACATCAATGCAGCCAGTCGGATCAGTTGGGTCGCAATCCTGGTCTTGCTTATTGAAGAGACGAACTGCTTTAGTATCTAAGTATTGCTGTAGCTGAAAGTCGCTGACGGCCTTCTCAACTTTTCGGCTGAAGCCTTTGCTTAAGGTAGAGTTTCCTTCTTTTGAAAACACATTTGGTCCAGGTAAACAGATAACAAAGAACAACAAAAATAGACACTTCCGCATGATAAACTCTCTCCCTGCCATTACAGCTCCCTCGAGAGTAATAGGCCTTGGGAAAACATCCAATATTTTTTTCCTTAAAAAATCTAAATGCCAATGGCTCGGAGTCATTTTGATCTTCGTTAACAAGGAAAATGTCGTTATCCAGAAGGTGGACTAGTCCAAGGGAACACGCTTTCTTTATTTTGGAGCAGAAGGTTTTTCTAATCCTCAGCCAGCTAGTCGTTTGCTGACTCCCTTCCTTAGGGTTCCGATGACTTCTTTCTCTAGGCGAGTGAAGTATCCCTTGTTGATGTAGTTCATGTAGACGTCGTGTCGAAGAGAGTTCTTTGTTTTTATAATTTTTATCTCTTTGTCGCCTTTGATTAGGTGCTTTGGAATGACGGCTCTGCCGTGACCCGCCTTAACTCCTTCAATGATGGAATAGGCTTCGTCATAATAGCTTCGGTGGATTTTATCGCTTGTTTGTTTTTGAAGCTTTAAAAAATCAAGGGTGGTTTGGTCATGGTGATCGTGGTCTAGGTAGGAATTCGGTTTAGATTTGTGGATCTTGGATTCGACCAAGACATTGATTTCCTGGCCAACGAATTCTGATTGAATCCCCTGACGGGTGATGGGGGTGTTGGTAAAAACAAGATCAGAGCTTCCTCGCAGAAGGGAGCTTTGTGCTTCTCTCAGTTCGGGTTGGTGGAAGTGGATGAAGCAGTTGGGGTTGGCTCTTATGGTCGGACTTAGTAATGGGATTATGGTCGAGCGCATAAGGCTAGAGTAAGCTCCTATGTGCATGTGGCCTTTAAGCTCGGACTGTGAGCTGCTTAAGTCACTAATGTATTCTTCTTCAATTTTGCTTAGCACGCTACAATATTGGAGTAGCTTCTCGCCCGAGGAGGTTAGAGATATTGGCTGGCTTTCTCTGTTTACTAGAATGGTGTTTAAGGTGTCTTCTAGTTTCTTGATTCTTTGGGAGAGGGCTGACTGAGTCACGCCTAGTTCTCTTGCTGCTATAGAGAAGCTCTCTGTTTGGCAGATAGTGTGAAAGGCTTCTAATTGCTGGGAGGGGAGCTTCATGCTTATTAATTAAACTAATGATCCTATAAAATCAATTAATTTTACTTAAGCACCTGTCTCCCGTAACTTTGGCTTCATTGGTCGATATGGCCGAGGAATGGAGATGTTTAAAATGAAAATAATAAATCAGATAAGTTTAACTGCGGCTTTGCTTTCAACGGGGGTGGCAGGTGCTCAAAGCTATAAGATTGAGTGCGAAAATTACACGCGAACCTATGTAACTAAAACGCAGATTACTTTTAACGATCAAGCAGATTATCTTAGTTATAACTTCTATTATGAGTATGAGCACTTTAAGTTTGGACCTGAGGCCACCTCGGGTGTGATTCAAAATGGCGGCGATGATGTTTACCCTATTGTCGCAGATGTAGAGGTTTTCGTATCTAAAGATGATATTTTTGTTGATGCCGTATCCCAGGTAGTTGGTGGTAGAAATCCCCATCTCAAAACGCTACAGCTCGATCTGTTGAAATTTGGAGAGAATCACTACTCAGTAGGGAAATTGCTGATCAATGGAGTGAATTACGCTGGTTACGTTGGAAGTTGTGAGTTTGTTAGCTTATGAGCAGTGGGCTGCGGTCGGCCTGGCTGCAGCCCACCTTGTTTAGCTCTCAGCTCCAAAATAGAGAGTGAAAGTGTGCTCGTGAGCTGCTATATGGATAGCAAGATCTAACCTTTAGTTTGGGACAAACATGTCTACAATAGAGACCTGGTCATCATTGCTAAGATATTTCCCCAGATTTCACATGGCAGATTGGCGTGTTTGGCCTCATGAAGCGACCTTCCGAGTTTTCGAGCAAGATATTTGAAGATTTTTTGCACCTTTTTAGACATTCGGCCGACTCAGTTAGCACAGTGCCTTTGCGTGAAGATGTCTTTAGTGCGGAAGCACTTGAGCAATATGCCTTGGTCTTGGCCGAAGAGCTCGTTGTTTACCCGTTTCGAAAGATAGGGCGCTCGCTTAATCCAATTCTTAAAAAGCATACAAAGGATCTCAATTCGACCTATAAAGTGCTGGTCGAAGCCATTCACGAGAAGCATCCAGTGTCGCCTGCGGCCGAATGGATTGTGGACAATTATCATGTAATTGAAGAACAACTTCGAGATATTCGTTTTCACCTTCCTCCGCACTACTACAACGGTCTACCTAAGCTCTCGTCGGGCCCTCTTAAGGACTATCCTAGAGTTTATGCTCTGGCTTTGTCTTTTTTGTCTCATACTGATTGTCATCTCAATACAGATGCTCTGCGACGATTCATCGTCTCCTTTCAGACAGTGTCACCCCTCAGTATTGGTGAGCTTTGGGCTCTATCCATATCGCTGCGAATTGCGCTGATTGATTTTCTGAAGCCGATGGCCTTGCGAGTTTTGCATTCTCGAGTCAATCGAGAAAAGGCTAATGATCTTGCCGATCACATTCTATTAGGGCTTCAAGCCAATGGAGTTAACCCCGATGAAGTCGTTTCATTGCTTGCTAAAGAGATGGGGGACCCTACCGACTTTGATAGAGCCTTGATCGTTCAACTTGTTCAAAGGCTGCGCGATCAGGATCCAGATGTTTGGCCTGTGATGGAGTGGATTGAGGGACAACTTAAAGAACAGGGAACCAACTCACAGAAACTTATTCAACTCGAGCATCAGCGCCAAGCTGCCGCGCAAGTGACGGTCGGGAATATTCTAGGAAGTATGCGTTTGCTTTCTGTGCTTGATTGGCGTGAAATTTTTGAAGAAGTTAGCCTTGTCGATCAAATTTTGATCCGTGATCCAGCGGGTGCGTATGCAGAGATGGAGTTTAGCACTCGAGATAACTATCGATATGCCATTGAGCAATTGGCTTCACGTTCTGGGGTGAGCGAAGAAGCGGTTGCTAGCGCTTCTCTTGATCTAGCTACCAATGCTAATAGATGTGATGGTGACCCACTAATCACGCGTCACTTGGGATATTTTCTAATCGACAAAGGTCGAGACGAACTAGAGGCAAGGCTTCAATACAAACCATTTTTGAGGCAAAGGGCTGCGCGTTTACTTCGTTCAAATCCAGAGCTTTTTTACATTGCTTTGATTACAGCGATGACAGCCTTTGTTTGTTTTTTGCTTGTTGCCTATTTAAAGGTTCAGAACTCTCCTTTGTGGCTACTTATCATTACCGGAGTTCTCGTTTTGCTGCCGGCCAGCGAGTTTGCTAAAGGTCTCATTAATCACTATGTCACTTTGATTTTAAAGCCCATGTCATTGCCTAAGATGGATACAAAGAATGGGATTGCGCTTAACGCTCGAACGATGGTGGTGGTTCCAACCTTATTTACAAGTGAGCAAGGCGTTAGCGAATTAGTGGACTCTTTGCATGTTAACTTCATAGCTAATCGTGATAAAAATATTTACTTTGCTCTTCTGGGTGACTTTGCAGACTCTGCATATGAGTCATTGCCCAGTGATAAAGCACTACTGGATTTAGCGGAGAAAAGTCTTGAACAACTCAATGCTGAGTATTTTCCAGATGCCGAAAAGCATTTTTTTCTTTTTTCTAGGCGTCGACAATGGAACGCTTCAGAGGATAAATGGATTGGCTGGGAGCGAAAACGAGGTAAGCTTGAAGAATTTAATAGCTTGCTTCGAGGCTCGAGTGATACCAGTTACATCGTTTCAACGGCACCTTCCGATCTACTAAAAAGCATTAAGTATGTGATTACCCTTGATTCGGATACGCGCTTACCCCGAGATTCAGCACGGCGGATGATCGGGACAATCACTCATCCGCTCAACAAGCCTTTTATTGATCCAGTGAGCGGAAATGTAACTCATGGATATGGAGTTATTCAGCCGCGAGTGAGTGTATCTCTGAATAGCAGCTCTAGCACGCGCTTTGCTCGGATTTTTGCGGGTTATACTGGTTTAGATCCTTATACCACGGCCGTTTCCGATGTGTATCAGGATCTATTTTGCGAAGGAAGTTTCACAGGTAAAGGGCTCTATGATGTGGATGTTTTCCAAGCCACTCTTAATAATCGTGTTCCAGAGAACTATATCTTAAGTCATGACTTGTTGGAGGGGGCAGTGGTTCGCTGCGCACTTTTAAGTGACATTGAAATTTTTGATGATTTTCCGTCTAGTTTTGACATCTACGCCAAGCGACTGCACCGTTGGACTCGGGGCGATTGGCAGATTGCGCGATGGCTCTGGCGGACAGTTCCTAATAGGCAGTTAGAGGCGGTTCACAACACGATTTCAATTGTTTCAAAGTGGAAGATCTTCGATAATTTAAGACGCAGTTTTGTATTGCCTGCACTTTTGCTGTGTTTTGTGTTGTTTTGGTCGTTGTTACCGGGCTCGCCCATGCTTTGGTCTTTGGCTCTTTTCTTGCTGATCTTCTTACCTTCCTATGTTCCGGTAACAGATAGTTTTCTTACTATAAAGACGGGCGTTTTTTGGAAGGGGCACTTTCGAAGTTTTGGTGTGGAAACTCAAAATGTTCTCATTCAAGTTTTCTTTACGCTTGTATTTTTACCCGAGCTAGCTTGGACCCAAGTCGATGCGATCTTTCGCACTTTCTATCGAAAGCATATTTCTCGAAAAAAGCTTCTAGAGTGGATGAGCTTTGCACAGTCGCAAAATCAAGCGCTAGCTACTAGCTCTTTGTGGAGGATCACAGGGCCTGGACCCTTATTGGCAATTGTTAATATTATTCTGATTGCGCTCATTCGACCAAAGTCCTTTGAGTTCGCCACACCCTTACTGTTTCTTTGGTTAGTCAGTCCATTTATTAAAATCTGGCTCTCGCAAGCGCCACAACAAAAAATTGAGAAGTTAGGGGCAAGTGAGCGGGATAGTTATCGGCACTATGCACGACTCACATGGAACTATTTTGAGAGCTTTGCTACAGCTGAAGAAAACTGGCTTGCTCCAGATAACTTTCAGGAAGATCCGCGACCTATTGTTGCTCATCGGAGTTCGCCTACAAATTTTGGTCTTCAACTATTGGCCGCTTGTTCGGCAAAAGACATGGGTTATATCGGAGTCAACGAATGCGTTAACATTCTTGAGCGGACTTTTCAGACTCTCAAAAAGTTAGAACGCCTGCATGGACATTTTTATAATTGGTATGACACTCAGACTCTTCGTCCACTTAATCCTCGTTATGTTTCGACCGTTGACAGTGGGAACCTGGCAGGGCATCTGCTCGCGGTCAAACAAAGTTGTGTTGAGTGGATTAAAGTTCCCTTTAATCTTTTTCAAGCTCAATCTGGTTTAGTTGATACTCTTCGTGTTCTCGTTTCCGAGCTCAAGCAGAAGATGCCTCCGACAGAGGGGCATTTGTCGGTGTCCTTAGAACAAGTTAGAGATGAAATTTCTGCGGCACTAAGTGATCTAGAAACTTCGAATTTTGAGCAGTCATCCGTTTGGTTGGAGAAACTTAAGATTTTGCTAGGTCAGTTGAATCAATCCGAGGATGTTGTCTCAACCCTGGCAACCGATTTGCCCTCCGATCCGATTCTGCACGGGTATAATAGAATGAAGCTCTGGATTGAGCGCAGCATTGCTCAAGTTGAAGGTTTTGTTCTCGACCATGAACAGTCATTAGAAGGTGCCGATGTAGTTGAGACCACCTTACAAGCTCGACTCGAAACCCTCGTGCACACCTGCGATGAGCTGTTCAATGAAATGGATTTTTCTTTTCTCTTCGATCGAGAACGCAAAACCTTCGTCATTGGTTACAATGTCGTCGATGGTAGGCGAGATAATTCTTACTATGATCTTTTGGCTTCGGAATCCCGACTTACAAGCTTTATTGCCATCTCAAAGGGGGACGTTCCACAGGAGCATTGGTTTCACCTAGGTAGGCCGCTGACTAAGGTTAAGGGAGGACGAGCCTTAATTTCCTGGACGGGCACGATGTTTGAATACTTCATGCCTCTATTGGTTATGGAGAATTATGACAAAACTCTTCTGCATGAAACCTATGAATCGGTTTTGGGACGTCAAATTGAATATGGAAAAAAGTTAGGTGTTCCTTGGGGTATATCAGAGGCCGGTTACAATGCCCGTGACCTTCAACTTAACTATCAATATGGACCCTTTGGCGTTCCTGGGCTTGGGCTTAAGCGAGGTTTAAGCGACGATCTTGTTGTTTCTCCCTATTCGACCATGCTGGCTGCCATGATAGATCCTTGGCGGGCCTTGAGTAATCTTCGTCAGTTAAAGGATTTAGGAATGCTTTCGCAGTATGGATTTTTTGAATCGATCGACTTTACGCGGGAGCGGCTGCCTCCTCAGCAGAAGAGTTTTATTTTACGTTCTTTTATGGCCCATCATCAGGGAATGAGTTTGGTGGCAATCAATAACATTCTAAACGACGAGGTGATGCAGCGTCGCTTTCATGCAGAACCATTGGTTCAGTCGAGTGCACTTTTGCTACAAGAAAAGGTCCCTCAAGAGGTTCACCTGGCCAAACCTCGTCAAGAAGAACTTCTCTCTGAGCCAGCAACAACCTATCGTGTTTCCTCGATGCCCCGTGTCTTCAAGCGGCAAGATCTCGCTATTCCTCGAACTCAGCTCCTTTCTAACGGGACCTATTCTGTAATGCTTCGTGCGACTGGAACGGGTTACTCGCGCTGCGGAGAGCTTGCGGTTAATCGTTGGCGAGAGGATGCGGCCTGTGATGATTGGGGGCAACACATCTATCTTCGTAATCGAAGCACTCAAGCCCTGTGGAGTGCTGGCTTGTTGCCCACTCGAACAGAGCCTAGTGAATATGAAGTTAATTTCTCTGAAGACCGTGTAGATATAAAGCGACGCGATCATGGAATAAGCACGCACACCGAAATTATTGTTTCACCTGAGGACAATGTTGAGTTGCGACGGGTTTCTTTGAGTAATCATTCCTCACAAACCATGGAGATCGAAGTAACTAGTTACTTCGAAGCTGTCTTTGCTCCTTATGCAGATGATTTGGCGCATCCGGCTTTTAGTAATTTGTTTGTGCAAACAGAGTTTGTTCCCAAGACGAATGCTTTGATAGCTACTCGTCGGAAGAGGTCGGCTAATGATTCCGATGTTTGCGGTTTTCATGTTGTTTTAGCTGAAGGTCCCGATTTCGGGGTGGTTCAATATGAAACAGATCGAAGCCGTTTTATTGGTAGAGGGCGAAGCAGTGCCAATCCCCTTGTAATAGAGGAGCAACGGCCTCTATCGAATACTACGGGGTCGGTGCTCGACCCAATTTTTTCGCTCCGACGTATGGTTCAGATAAAGCCTGGACAAACAACCCGTTTGTGCTTTGCCACGGGGGTGGCTCAATCTCGTCGAGAAGCGCTAGAGCTGTGTGACAAATACCATGATCCACACATTTTCTCGCGTGAAGCTGAGTTGGTCTGGACACAAGCTCAGGTCCATTTACGCCACCTAAATATTTCCTCTCACAAAGCTCATAACTATCAGAGTTTAGCCAGCCACATTGTATATTGTAACTTGTCTTTGCGTCCCCGGCCTCATGTGCTGGCACAGAACACAAAATCTCAGACAGGCCTCTGGGCTTACGGCATCAGCGGCGATCTTCCTATCGTGCTCACGTCCATTGGGAATGAAAAAGACATGTTGATGGTGCGTGAGCTTTTGCATGCCCATGAATACTTGCGGCTCAAGGGTTTGGTGTTTGATCTAGTCATTCTTAACGAGCGGGCTCCTAGTTACTTTCAAGGTCTTCAAGACGAATTACAGAGGCAAATTCGTGTTTGTGGATCGAAGGCTCTTCTCGACAAACCTGGCGGAGTTTTTCTTAGGCGTTCAGACATCATCCCCGAGGAGGATCTCATGCTTTTGCGGAGCGCAGCTCGGGTTATACTTCGAGCGGGCAAAGGCACTCTTTCCGAGCAGCTTAAACGTGTAAACTCTGGCCCTGTGGAGTCACCGCTTCTTGTCCCTCGTGTGTCGTCTCTTCGAAGGAAGTCGCGAGAGCTTCCGGAACTCACTATGCCCTCGCTTACTTTCTTTAATGGTTTGGGTGGTTTTTCAGAGGACGGAAAATCCTATTGTATTTTTCTTAGAGATCATCAATGGACCCCAGCTCCGTGGATCAACGTTATAGCTAATAAGAAAGATTTTGGTTTCATCGTTTCTGAGTCGGGTTCCGGATACACCTGGTCTGAGAACAGTCGAGAAAATAGAATGACTCCTTGGTCCAACGATGCGGTGAGCGACCCTCCTGGCGAGTGTATTTACATTCGTGATGAAGAAAGCGGAGAGTATTGGTCTCCGACGCCTTTGCCTATTCGCAGCAGCAAGAGTGCCTACCTTATCTCTCACACTCAAGGGAGCACTCGCTTTGAACATAATAGCAATGGCTTGCAGCAGAGTTTAGAGCTTTTTGTAGCGCCTGATGATCGAGTGAAATTTACTCGAGTTAAAATAAGGAACTTAGGACAAGCGGCTCGGAGTCTTTCCGTCACCAGTTATGTCGAATGGACGCTGGGTTTCTCGCGTAGCGCTTCTGCGCCCTTTGTCGTCACAGAGATTGATCCGAGAACCCAGGCCATTTTGGCTCGAAATCCCTATAATAACGAGTTCTCAAAACGAATTGCGTTTCATCAAATCTCTGAAACCAATCGAGATTACACTTGCGACCGTCGGGAGTTCATTGGTTCTCACCGTTCGTTGGCCAATCCCATTGCCCTTGGCAGTCTAAAGCTTTCGAAGGCCTCGGGCGCTGGTCTCGACCCTTGTGGAGTCTTGCAACATAAGTTTAGTTTGGAGCCAGGTGAATCAAGGGAGTTCTTCATTCTTCTCGGGCAAGGTGAGAATATTGAGGAAGTGCAAGGGATTCTCGATAAGTTTTCCAGTCACGAATCAGTTGAACAAGCGTTCCATGAATCGGCAGCCTACTGGGAGCATTTGCTAGGTGGGCTGCAAATTAGAACTCCAGACGAGGCGATGAATATTCTGGTCAACAATTGGTTGCTCTATCAAACGCTTTCCTGCCGAGTTTGGGCGCGCTCCGCTTTTTATCAGTCGGGCGGTGCTTTTGGCTTTCGTGATCAACTTCAAGATGTAATGGCTCTGGTTTACAATTCTCCCGAGATTAGTCGAGAGCATATTTTACGGGCCGCAAGCCATCAGTTTCCTGAAGGAGATGTTCAACATTGGTGGCATCCTCCCACGGGTCGAGGGGTAAGGACTCGTTTTTCAGACGACCTCTTGTGGTTGCCTTTTGTGGCAAGTTTCTACGTGAAGAAAACAGGCGATGATTCAATCCTCCAAGAAAAGACCTTTTTTATAGAGGCCCCCATTCTTGGCGAAGGAGTTGACGATTCTTACACACTTCCTGAAGTTTCGGAACAAGAGGTGAGTCTTCTTGAGCACTGTGCCCGCGCCATCGACCGTAGTCTCAAGGTTGGTGCTCATGGATTGCCTTTGATGGGTTCTGGTGACTGGAACGACGGCATGAGCCAGGTTGGACCGAAAGGCCGCGGCGAAAGCGTTTGGGTTGCTTGGTTTCTATATTCAACGATTGAAGCCTTTCTTCCATATTTAGAAAATGACGTGGCTCACAGGTCACGAGTGGTAAAATATAAGCAGCATCTTCTCGATTTAAAGATAGCTATTGAGGGTGAAGCTTGGGATGGAGACTGGTATCGGCGTGCTTATTTTGATGATGGAACTCCTTTGGGCTCATCCACCAATCAAGAGTGTCGTATCGATTCGATAACTCAGTCTTGGTCAGTGCTCTCAGGAGCAGGAGATATTAAGCGTGCTCGTCGCTCTATGGCAGCGGTAGATGAGCTTCTTATCGATAGAGGAGATGGGCTTATAAAGCTCTTCACACCTCCCTTTGATAAAGGTGAGCTAAATCCAGGATACATCAAAGGTTATGTTCCCGGCGTGAGAGAAAACGGCGGTCAATACACACATGCGGCTTTATGGACCTTAATGGCCTTTGCAAAATTAGGCGACGGAGATAAAGCTGCTGAGCTCTATGCTCTTCTTAACCCCATCAATCACAGTTCCACTCGGGCTGGTTTGCACAAATACAAAGTCGAACCCTATGTTGCAGCTGCAGATATTTATGGACTTTCTCCTCATGTGGGACGTGGTGGCTGGACGTGGTATACGGGCTCAGCGAGTTGGATGTATAGAGCGGCAGTTGAATCACTTTTGGGTTTCGAGCTTTGTGGAAACGCCATAGTCGTTGAGCCAAGAGTCCCTAAAGGTTGGGATTTTTTCTCCATTGAATACCGATGGAAAACTAGCCTGTATAAAATTTCATTGCATAGGCAGTCTGGGGCGCAGCAAGGCCCTCATACGATAGAGCTTGTCGACGATGGAGTTGTCCACGAGGTTGAAGTTCTGTTTAGTTGAAGGTTCTCTACTCACTGGCTTTCTTGTGCTAAGTGTCTATGAGATGAGCCAAGAAGTTAAAGAATATAAGGTCTATAGAAATGAAACGTGTCCCTGGGGAAAGAAGGCTGTTTCTCTTTTAGAAAGAGAAAAAAAACAATTCGATGATCACCTTTTTTCATCCAATCAAGAGGTGGAAGAGTTTAAAAATAAATACTCTGTGAAAACAGTTCCTCAGATTTTTTTTCAAGGTAAGCGCATTGGCGGTTACACTGATTTAGCAGAAGAGTTTGGGGTTAAGGTTGAGTCAGAGGCTAAGAAAACAAGTTACGCCCCGATCATTGCCGTTTTCTCCGTGGCGCTTGCTTTAAGTGTAGCAACGGGATTTAAAATGCTTAGTTTTATGGGGTATTTTTTGAGCATACTAGCCTGTTTGAAGCTGATGAATGTGTCAGGCTTTAAAGAAGGTTTTAGAGAATATGATTTGTTAGCTAGGGTGATTCCTTCTTACGCAAATGTTTACCCATTTTTGGAGTTGTTCATCGGTTTGTTGTTTCTGTCTTCTCTTTACTCTACGGCTTCGGGGAGCTTAAGTATTGTGGTCGGTTTGCTTGGCGTGATTTCCATTACGAAGGCGGTCTATATTGATAAGAAAGATCTAAATTGTGCTTGTATTGGTGGAGACTCGAATCTACCCTTGGGTTTTGTGAGTCTTTCAGAAAATTTGGCAATGGTGATAATGGGAATCTTCTTAATCCTTTGAACAAGTGTTCAATATGAGAATGAGTTATCGACCTTACTTAGTTCCTGCTCTTAGTTTCTTTTTTTTAATGTTGGCGGTGGCAGGTTTTCCTGCTTTTCACTCCCTTCTCGAGCAGGACTCTGTGTTGTATGCCTCTATTGCTCGAAACATCGTTCGAACAGGAGAGCTTTTTGAGCTTTACGGTCAACAGGTGGATTTTCCCACGTTTTTTGAGCACCCTCATTTAGGGTTTTGGTTGTCCGCTCTTTCTATGAGGATTTTTGGCTTCAGCGA
>Ga0100403_1001653_pt1 | contig 19444 bp, 18 predicted proteins | sample CryGeymet201501t_FD_83663 | JGI IMG/M metagenome (GOLD analysis project Ga0100403, IMG submission 83663) | Groundwater microbial communities from Crystal Geyser aquifers in Utah, USA - Crystal Geyser metaG 2015-01t | ecosystem: Environmental > Aquatic > Deep subsurface > Groundwater | place...
AATAATAAATTTTCATGTGGATTTATAGATACAGACATTAATAACGACGGGAAAACAGATGTTCAAGATATTAATTTAATTTCTGAGGGAATTCTTTCAGCAGGAGGCTGGCAGAATATTTGTTATGGAAGTTTAGATTGTAAAACAGTTCCTGCAGGAGTAACTTGTTCAACACTTGGAACAAATTACAAAAATGCAATATATCTTTCTAGCGATGCTTTGGATGTTACTAAGGGAGGGAAATTTTCAAAGAGTTTAACCCTTGCTTATCCTGCAACTATTTGTTGTTCTCAACCGGGTGAAACTTCAGGTATAGGACCTGAAACAAGTTGCGTTGATAGAAAAGATAATAACAATAACCAACGTTTTGATTATGCTGATTCAACATTTTGTCTTGCAAGTTCGTGTACTATTCAAGGAAAAATGGTTAAAGGTCCTCTTGGAGGAACAGGGGTAGGGGCTCCTTGGGATATGGATATTCCAAATATTTATTATGATGGAGATATAGCTAATAGTGGTGGAGAATTTGCAGGATGCTGTTCTGCAAATAGTTGTTATTCGGGACATCCGGATGTAGGAGGGTGTAAGGTTAATGGTGAGACAATAAATGTAGGAGGAAGTATTCAATCTATTACTTGTTCTGTTTCAGAAAATAATGCAGTTTGGTGTAAAGCAGGATATGAAAATGATGGGACTGGAATATGTGTTGCAGTACCTGAAAGAAATTGTAATGATAGAATAGATAATGATGGAAATGGATTTTTTGATTACGCTGACGAAGATTGCATAAGTAGTAATAGTTGTCAACAAGTAATAACTCCTGTTCGTGGTGGCACTGATGCTGGAGCTCCTTGGCCTCCTCCTGCTGATATTTATAGAAATAGAATAATTGAAACAGGTAGTGGTGGAGAGTATGCTGGTTGTTGTCCTGCTAAGAATTGTTATTCAGGTTTATATCCTACAGGTGCTGGTTCTACTCCTTCATTAGTTGGATGTTATAGCAATGGAGGAACAGTAGTAGTTGGAGGAACTATTGGAACTATTACTTGTTCTGTTTCAGGAGATAGTGTTGTTTGGTGTAAAGATGGATATGTAAATGATGGGGATGGAAAATGTGTTGTTGAAAACCCAGCTTGTCCAGATAATTCTTGCGAACAACCTGCTTGCCTTACCCCTGAAGAAAATTGTCCATGTACAATTAATATTAACACAGGAGATAATTGTAATGAGGGTTTAGTTTGTGACCCGGCAAATTTAATTTGTAAACCAATTTATCCTGTTTGTTCAGCTGAAGGAATATGGAAAGAAGGTGCTGTACTTCCAGATTTGGCATGTAATTATAGAGGAGGAAGCTGTTGTCCTTCAGTTAATCCTAATGGGCAAAGCTTATCATGTAATCTCAATACAGGAAATTGTGAGATTAAAACTTGCGTTGATAATTCTGATTGCTCTGGAGATACTTTTTGTAATGACAATGACATTTGTCAACAAGAGGTTCCTAAATGTATAAGTGGAAACTGGTTTGAATCAGATGGAACAACTCCTGCACCTTTGTTAGCATGCGATTATTTAGGTTCAGCAAATTCGTGTTGTCCTTCTGGAAAAACTTGTGGAACTGACGGAATATGTAGAGATTCAGGAACAACACTCCCTGGGGGTGGAGACCCCATAAGTGATAGTTGCGCGCAGTTTGATGAAGATTCAGTAAAATGTGTAGATTCTCATTTTTATTCAGATGAACTTTATGAAAATATTGAAAATCTTAATCGGGCTTTCGCAGAAGCGAATGGATTAGATTATAATTTTTGCACGAATGTAGATGCAAATGATGCAGATTGTGGTTGTCAATATAGTGCTGGACAATGTAATGAAGTTGTTACTTTAAAATCTAATAGCGATACATGTGTAACAACAAATGTTCGATTAGAGGATACTACTGAAGTTTGTGGAGTTAATGGAGTGGGAGAATATTACTTGAAATGGGACAGTGTTGATCCTATTACTGGCAATCCAAATTCTGCAATTGGTTGCGTTAATGGAGCTCGAGCATTCCAATGTCCTTCAAAAGTTAACCTTCCTTTTTTCACAATATTTAATTTAATGATTTCTTTAGTTGTTGTATTGGGAATTTATTTTTTAATGAGAATTGAAAGAAAATAGAATCATAGTTTATTTCGCGCCGGTTTTCAACACGGCGCTCCACAATTTCATAAGATAAATATGATAATTCTTAATAGATTAAATTAATAAAGTAATTTAAATATCCTTTTAATAAAGGGAGTTAGTTTTTTTGAGTAATGCGTAGAGAGTATCTTTTTGTTTATGCGACTTGCAACGGGATAGGGGTAAATTTTTGCAAATATTTTTCTTAGGGGGATGTTGCCAACTTTTGCTAAAATTAACTCTTGTATTAATTCTCCTGCATTTTTGGCAATCATTGTTCCTCCAAGGATTTTGTCTTTATGAATAAATAATTTAATTTTACCAAGTGTTGATTCTTCCACAATCGCTCTATCATCATCCTCAAAATCAAGATAAATAACCTCATAAGATTCTTTTCTTTTCTTCAATATTTCTTCATTCAAACCAAATGTTGCAATCTCAGGAGAGGTGTAGGTAACCCATGAAAAATTATCATAATTTAATTTTTTCTTTTTGAGAGGATTAAAAAAATTGTTGATCAATATTCCTGCATGTAATTCTGCTGCGTGAGTAAATTGATAAGACCCGGCTACATCCCCACACACATACACGTTTTTATTTGTTGTTTGAAGATAATCATTGACTTTCAGTTTTCTTCCATCTGAATTAATTTCAATCCCCGCTTTTTCCAAATCAAGACCATGTATATTAAGTTCTCTACCTATACTAATTAAAACTTTATCAAAAAAAACAGTCTCTTTTTTTCCTTTACGTTCAATTATCAAGGTATTGGTACTATTAAACTCCAGAGTTTTTGTTTCAAAAAGAAGATTTACTCCTTCAGCCTTTAGTTGTTTACACAAAAAATTAGCTATCTCAATATCTTCTTTCGGTAAAAATTGATTGCTATTTTGAATAATTGTAACCTTGCTTCCGAGTCTTGAAAAAGCCTGTCCAATTTCAATCCCTATTGGACCGCCACCAATAATAAGAAAGTTTTTAGGTAATATATTTAATTCAAATATATTTTCATTTGTTAAGTAATCTACTTTTTCTATTCCTGAAATTTTCAATTTTCTAGGCGATGAACCTGTGGCTAAGATTATCTTTTTAGCAGAATATTCTTTGTTGTTTACAATAACCTTATCTTTACCTGAAAATTTTGCTTCTCCCAAAACAACATCAATTCCTTTTTTTTGAAAATATGATGCATTTTCATGCTTTCTTATCACATTTTGTTTGTCTTTAATGTATTGCATCACTTTTTTTAAATCAGTAACACCTATAGTAGTATCACTATATTTCTGAAATTTCTTTGCTTCATATGCTTGATTTGCAATATGAATCAAAGCCTTGGATGGAACACAACCAGTATTTAGACAGTCTCCCCCTATATTGGAATCTGTTTTATCTATTAACAATACTTTTAATCCAATACGATTCATAAAACTAGCCACATTCAGTCCTCCGGAACCTGCCCCTATACATATAATGTCATATCTATTTGAAATATTATTTTTTGAGTTCATGGTGTTTTAAAATTAAGAGTTGTGTATATTATAAAGATTTCTTTTTTAATATTGTTCTAACCAATCAACATATCTTTGAAGTTGAATAACATTTAATAAAGATGCCTGGACTGCCTTTAATTCAATCGGCAACATCAATCTTTCGTCATTCTTTTTTGTAAAGATAAAGCAATATCTATCCTTTGCATTCCAACACCGCAAGAAACTTCATTTCCAATCCATTCTAATTTATTATCTTGAATAAGTAATTTTTTTAATTGCTCTTCTATATCAACATTTTTACAGATATATGCTTGTAGATGACTTTCAAAAGCTTTATCCTCTTGGTATCTTTTTATAAGTCTCGGTAAAACATTAATCTCCTCTTTTCTTCCAGAATAATTCTGTTTAGTCTCTGAAGAGATTATTTTTTGATTATTCATGTTATAAGAAAAGTTTTGAGAGTTAATTTTTTGCCTATTATTTTTATCTCTTATCAATTTAAATAATCTATCTGTTTCGTAAATTGTAATCATCATATTTCCACGATTCCCTTTTATTTTCTATAAATAAACTCCATAACATTTGATTAGGAAACTGAATAAGCTTTATTTCGTCTAATGCTTCCCATTCTGTAACTCCTTGTGCATAAACCTCATAAGGTTCTAATAAAACTCTAAAGGTTAATGATTTTTGCAATTCATCTTTTAAAAATTGCCGCTTATTATTATTATTATTATTATTATTATTATTATTATTATTATTATCTAAAAAACCTGTAGATTTGGCTTTAAAAATTCCATAAAATTTTCCTTCTCCGACATATCACTGCAATCTTTGCAAAATTACTTATGGAATAGTAAATGAAAAAGATGAATGGAAATCGTTTATATTTAATTTGCCTTATAAAATCAATTTTCTGCATAAAAACAAATTTAATAAGAAATATCCCTATATAAAAGAGAATCTTCCCGCAGTCTTTAAAATATCGGGAAATAAAAATCCCATTTTACTATTTTCTGCAGATAAAATTAACAAATGCAAAAACATTAATGATTTAAAAAAACTGACATTATCCAAATCAAAAAAAGAGTTAACGTAGGCTGTAAAGTAAACATCACCTAATTAGTGGTTTTATAATACTTTTAAGAGCATCAAAAAGAAATTACTAAATCAAAAGATTTAAATATACTAAATGATAACTTTATCATATGTCTAAATTACAACAAGTTTATCGTATGGATAATCTTCATAGATTATTCTTCAAGGCATTTTCAAATCAAACGAGACTAGAAATTATTCAACTGTTAAGAAAGAAACCTTTGAAGGTGATGGAAATATGTGAAAAAACTGGTTTTGAACAAAGCAGGGTGTCACATAATCTTAGATGCTTAGAGCATTGTGGATTTGTAAAAATTACGCCAAATGGCAATTTCAAAAATTATTCTCTTGATGAAGAGACCATAATCCCAATAGTTGACTTATTTGATAAGCATATTCAAAAATATAAAGAAAGATTAGAAAACTGCGGAGTGATTAAAGATGGTTAAAAAATATGATTTAATTATCTTGGGTGGTGGAGCAGCTGCATTTGCTGCATCAAATACAGCCAATAAACTTAAGAAAAGAACTTTGATGATTAATGATTCTAAGATACTACCCTTAGGTGGAACATGTGTAAATGTTGGTTGCGTTCCAAGTAAAATAATGCTTCATCAAGGACAAGAATATTACTACCCAATTCACTCCCAGTTTAGAGCAATTGATGTTAAAGGGAAAGCTGATTTTGTTGAAGCTTTGAAAGAAACAAGAGAGATGGTTGAAGGTTTTAGAGAAAAAAATTATAAAAGGGTTATCGGTAAACAAAAGTATATTGATTTTAAGGAAGGACGAGCAAGATTTGTTGACGCCAATACTGTTGCAATAGGAAATAAAACTTACAAAGGGGGCAACATTTTAATTGCAACAGGTGCTTCAACATTTGTCCCCCAAATAGAAGGAATAAATGAAATTGATTATCTGACTAATGTTAATATTTTCAATCTAAAAGAAAAACCAAAGTCGATAGTTATTTTTGGAGGAGGGGCAATAGCGATGGAATTCTCACAAATATTCAATCATTTTGGAATAGATGTTACTGTTTTACAAAGATCAGATAAGGTTTTGTCAAAATACGATTCTTTTATTGGAGAAGAGTTAAGAAAACACTTAGAAGCAGAAGGCATTAAGATTTATACAGGGGCTACTGTAAAAAAAGTTAGAAAAACTAACAAGGGTCTTGAGTTTGAAGTTGAGATAAAAGGCAAAGATGATTTAAAAAAGATTGTTGCGGAAAAAGTAATGTTGGGTGTCGGATTAACTGCTCATACAAAAAACATTAATGCAGGAAAAGCAAGTGTTGAATTAGACGAGAGAGGTTTTGTTAAAACAAATGAGTATTTGCAAACCTCACAAAAACACATTTATGCTGCTGGTGATGTTACAGGATTAATGCCTCTTGAAACTGTTGCGGCGAAACAAGGAAATTTTGCTGTAAGAAATATGTTTGAAAATGCGAAGAAAACAATTAACTATGAAGAAATTCCTTCTGCTATTTTTACTTCTCCAGAAGTTGCTGTTGTTGGCATCGGAGAAGAAGAATACATGAAAAGATACAAAACTTGTTTGTGCAGAACTATTACGATAGACCATGTTGAAAAAGCAGGGATTGTAAAAGACACCCGTGGCAAAATAAGAATGGTCCTTGACCACAAAACAAACAGAGTGATTGGGGTACATATTGTTGCCCCAATGGCTGCCGACATTATTACAACGGCAACTTATGCAATTAAAAACAAAATGACTCCTGATGATATTCGTGACACCGTTCACATTTTTCCAACGATGAGCGAGATGATTAAAAAAGTTGCGCAAAGCTTTACTCAAAGTCTTGATGACATGGCTTGTTGCGTGGAGTAGCAATATGAGCAAAATACAAAAATTACATACACTTTATTTTAAGAAAAACATTTCCAATTATACAAAAAACGTGTCAAAAATATTCGGAGAGGAAATTAAACCAATTGTTGAATAAAATGAACTCACAAATTTATCTTGTTGCAATTGTGTCTGACTTCATAGGAAAATTCTTGCTTGCATCTTTAGTAATTATGGTTCATAATCGTGTAAGAAAAGAGGGCAGAATAGACAGAAAAGTTTTGAAAGAGATGAAACTGGAAAAATTTGTCGGTTCTATCTCTCTGATTTTACTTATCCTTGGATTTATATTTCATTTAGCAGATTGGTTTTTAGGTTAGATCTGTAAAAATATAATCCTTAATCAAGACAATAACAACGGAAGTTCGTTTTGGCAAAAGATAATCAACTGGTTTAATGGTTTGTTCAGTTAGTTGCACCTCAGCGCGAGGTGGTGCCCCCGACTTTTTTTCTTCGTAAGATTTGAAAATTCGATTGCGTATAACATTGGGATTTAGAGAAATTCAATTTCCTCGAAAAAATTATCCTCGTGAAACTGAGCTGAAATTGAATTTGGGTGAAGTGAGGTGCAACCGAACGAAACCCTTTAAGCCCTGTTAGTTGCGTCGGAGTGAAACGGAGACCGAGGGAAAGTGCAACGTCCCGAAAGGAAAACTCAAAGTTTTTGAGAATGCCGTTTGTATTAATCTAAAATAATATTTTTTGGGTGGGCAATGTATTAGAGAGCCACCACCTTTTTTGCTTCTTTTTTTGGATAATTTATTTTTGGTTATTCTCCACCCAAAGAAGATGCATCCCTCCATCAGGAAATAATATATTCCCAGTCATATTAGAGGCCATTTCAAGAAGATAATAAATACTATCTCCTGCTATTTTATGACCTTCTAAAGCTCCAGTTATTGTTGATTGTCTTGCATATTCTTCTGCTTGTTCTTTTGTATCATTTGGAGAAGCAGACATCACTCCGGGAGCAATTGCATTGACCCTCACATTTTTACCTTTATAATCTAATGCAATTTCTCTTGTCATATATCCAATTAACAGTTTTGAAAGAAGATAGGGATTATAATCTCTTCCAGAAACACTTGCAGTATCTAACAAATCAAGACCTTTTGTTTTTGCATCTTCTATAGTTATCTCAAGGGTTTTTTTATTTAAATCTGAAAAAGGGTGTATTAAATTTTCATTAAAATATCTTTGACTTCTTTCATCAGCAAAATTAACTATATCTACTCTTAATTCGGGGTGACTTTTATGATAATCTAAAACAGCCAAAGACATATTTCTCATTACCTCAAAATTAGAATTAAAATATCTCCAGTCTTTTTCATCGATACCTTTTTCTTGAGTCCACTTTTCAAAATCCTCTTTTTTTGGGAATTGAGAGGCCACATTAATTAAAGCTATTCTTTCAAGGCCATTCCCAAAATAGATTAAAGAATCTTTTAAAAATTTCTTTGAACCCTCTAAGGAAGATATGTCTGCTTCAATAGCCCGAATTTTTTGATTACCGTAATCTTGCTGAATTTTTTTAGCTGTTGATTCTGAACTTCCTCCAGACCTATAACTAACAGAAGCTTTCCATTCTTTTTCTAACAGCAAAGGTATTGTTGGCTCGGCAACCCTCCCGGGAGAAGCAAACAAAACTAGCTTATTTCCCATTTATAATTCAGGTTTATTATTTAAAAGATTATAATATTTTAATTCCATTTCATCCTTTGTTTTAAAAACCCCTCTAACTGAGCTTGTTGTAGTCCAAGAATCTTTTTGTTCAATACCTCTCATTCTCATGCAGTAATGGGCTCCATTAACAACGCAAATTACTCCTAGGGGTTTTATATGGTCTTCAATTTCATTTACGATTCTTTCTGTAAAGTCCTCTTGTAAACAAGGCATTTTTGCCATTAGTTTAATAATTCTTGCAAGTTTGCTTAAACCCAATGCTCTACCATTAGGAATATATGCAATAGAAACCTCGTATCTTATAGGAAGAAAATGATGCGGACACATTGAAAAGACAGTTATTCCTTTTTCTAGAACCATTCCATTATATTTTGTAGGAAAACTTTTATCCAATATTTCGTGGACTTCTCTTTCCGAATCCATTAAACCTGAAAAGATTTCTGAGTAACTTTTTGCAAACCTTTTTGGGGAATCTTTAAAATTTTCATCATTCATATCAAGTCCAAGACCTTTTTCCATTATATCTCTAAAACTTTTTTCTATGATCTCTTTGTCAATCTTGTTATTTGAAGGATTTTCCATAATAAATAAAATGCATTAGGTTATTTAAAATTATATGTTCTAATGCGTTGTCCCAAATCAAATAAATTTTTCATTCAAAAAAATCTTGGCATCTTTAACAATTCCTTTAGATTCTTCTATGACTTTTTTTATTTCATCTTGAGGAATTCCAAAAGGAAAATAGTTTTGTATTAATTCTAATTTTTGATTAAGAAGCACTAATAATTTTTTAAGGTCAATAATATCTTTTCCCTTAATTTTGTTAGGCAATTTTGCTAAATATTCAGAAGTATTTATTTTCCAGATTGAATGGGGTGGAATTCCCTTATTAGTTTTGTATTTTGGTAAAACATCTTCTTCATACCATTCAAGATTTCCTTTAAGATGATATTCTTTTGCATTAATTAAAATATCGTTTGATTTACTACTCACCGCATTTAATTCAACAATTAAAGAATTCAAAAGCCCAAAATAAATTTGATTTCTTTCATTTTTTCTATCTTGCCTTTTTTTATTAAATAAAAACCACATTAGTAATAGGGTAAAAATCCCAATTATTGCAGTTACTATCAAAGAAATTAAATTAGAATAATCAAAATTACCTCCAGAGATATAAATTAAATTGTTACTCATTTTATACTTCCATAATTTTATTTATCAAGAACTAAGAAGCGTTGCACAAATTGCGACAGAATCTGTAACTGCTTTCTCAGGAGTTATTTATTGAATTTCCATTTTGATTGTTTGTTAAAATTTATCAAAACCTCTATTTCTGCTAATTTATGAATAACTTTTTCTCTAAGAGGTTTTAATTTTTCAAATTCAATCAAATTAATATCCATATAATCCCAAAGAATTATTTCATTTAAATCTTTTTCCATCTTCAAAAATTAGTATTTAATTCCATATTATATGTTGTCACTCTTTCGCACTGAAAGAATTAAAGGAAGTTCCTTTACATTAGCTTGAAAATCGGATTTATCCGACGATATTTTGTGAATTTTCATTTTGGTAAACATACGACATTTAACGAAGTCGCCGAAGGCGATTTGGGTGGAGAAACCTGCAAGGTTTCGGAACCGTTAAATTCCTGTTAGTAGACCGAAGCCATAGGCTGAGGCGAGGGATAGTGTAACGATTTTTCACGAAGTGAAAAAATCCCGAAGAGTAAGCTTGAAGCCCGTTCTATTTTCTATACAATAATGAAAAAGTGTATTTTCCGTTTTTTTCTTCTGCAATTTTTTGAGATGCAGTTTTTTCTAATAAATCATCTCTTCCAAGAATTAAATCTAATTTCGTTCCGTTTTTCAAATTTGTTTCTATGGAATGCAATCCATAATCTAAATGAAGAAATGGTGAAACTATTCTTTCAGATTTTCCATCTTCTCCGCAAGCATAAGCATCGCAATATACAACTCCAGAAGGGGTTGTTTCATGCGCTTTGGATGAAAAATTCATTTGAGTTAATGCTTTCTGAACAGCAGATTCTAATTGATTTAGAGCAACAACTTCCTCTGGTACAATTAGTAAATCAATATCATTATATGTTTCAGAAGCATTTAAATCAGGATTATTCACATTAAGTTTTCTTCTATATTTCCAGTGAGATGATGGAAAAACAGAACTTCCAACTGCCAAAATTGCAGAAGGAACTGAAAGCCTACCGCCAAAATCTAAAACAAAAGGTCTAAGATTTTGTGCATCTTCTTGATTTAGAAATTCGGAATAAAATCTTTCAGATTCTACTTCATAACTTGGTTTAAATTTCAATTTGATTGCTTGGATTAATTCCATGATTTATAGGAAAATACGCTTCTTTAAAAGCTTTACTACTTTCAAAGGGCTTCAAGCTTATTGCAACTAACAAATTAGTAACTCAATTTTACCTCAACGATTAGCTCAAGTATTTGAAAAAATGATAGAATCAACCTAATAGCAAATAATATAAATCTCCTTTCTAATTTTAAACTATGAAAGTCAAGAAAATTTCTTCGAACGTTTATGAAATTGCGAAAGAAGGGAAAATGAATGTTCCTGTGAGAATTTACGCCTCGAAAAAACTTTTGAAAGCGATAGAGGGCGATAATTGTTTGCAACAGATGATTAATGTTTCGCAGTTAGAAGGAATTGAAAAAAACTCGCTGGTCTTGCCTGACGCGCACCTCGGTTACGGATTTTGCATAGGAGGAGTTGCGGCGTTTGATATGGACAAAGGAATAATTTCTCCCGGAGGAGTTGGATATGATATTAATTGTTCTGTTAGATTATTGAAGACAAATTTAAAATTAGAAGATTTGAAAAAGAAAGAAAAAGAACTTGCTAGGAAACTTTTTAACAAGATACCGACAGGAGTTGGGAAAGGAACAAGGGTTAAAATCTCTGAAAAAGATTTGAAAGATATAATGGTTAAAGGAGCTAAGTGGGCTGTTGAGAAAGGATATGGTAAAAAAGAAGATTATGAATTGTCTGAAGAATTTGGTTGTATGAAAGATGCCGACCCTTCCTGTGTTTCAGATAGTGCGATTTCTCGAGGGGTAAATCAGTTAGGAAGTTTAGGTTCGGGGAATCATTTTTTAGAAATACAAGCAGTTGATGAGATTTTTGATAAAGAGACCGCGAAGATTTTCGGGTTGGAAAAAAATCAGGTTGTCATAATGATTCATTGTGGTAGTCGAGGATTTGGACATCAAATTGCTTCAGATTATATCAAGGCAATGGAAGAAGAATATGGTTTTGAAAATCTTCCTGACAGACAATTAATTTGCGCGCCGATAAAATCAAAACTCGGGAAGAAATACTACAAGGCGATGTGTTGTGCTGCGAATTTTGCGTTCTGCAATAAACAGATATTGACTCATTTAACAAGAGATGTAATGAAAGAATTTTTTCCAGATGTTGAAATTAATGTTGTTTATGATGTCTGCCACAATATTGCAAAGTTTGAAGAGCACATTATTGATGGGAAGAAAAAAATGGTCTGTGTTCATAGAAAGGGAGCTACTAGAAGTTACGGGCCGGATAATAAGGACATTCCAAAAAAATATCAAAAAACCGGCCAGCCAATTTTAATTCCTGGAAGTATGGGAACATCATCATATGTGCTTAAAGGAACTAAAGAAGCAGAACAATTGTCCTTTTCATCGACGGCGCACGGGGCAGGTAGAAAAATGTCAAGACATGAAGCAATGAGAACACTGAATCAAAATAAAGTTGAAAAAAACTTAGAAAATAAAGGAATATTTTTTAGAACGGGAAGTGTTAAAGGATTATTGGAAGAATCGCCAGAAGTTTACAAAGACGTTGATGAAGTTGTAAAAGTTAGTGATGAAACCGGTTTGGGAAAAATTGTTGCTCGAATGATTCCGAAGATTGTTATAAAAGGTTGAGGGCTAATCGCTCTTCTTGATAAATCGCGATTAAGGGATAATGAGATAATTTTATAAAGAAAATTTATTTAGATATTGGATGAAAGGAGTTGATAAATTTGTTTTAATCTTTCTTGTTATAGTCTTAACCAGTTTTTTTGTAGGGGCAACAGTCAATGTTGAAAATTCAAGTTTAATATCAACTGATTATCGTGTCGGGGAAAAATTGCAAGGTGTTTTAAATATTAGTGTCTCTAATGAAAAAATTAATGAAGGACTAAAATTCACTTTCAATTCTGAAGAAAAATTGATTCCCCTTAAAGATTTTTTTGATGCCCATAATAAAACTTTATATTCTTGCGAACCGACAAATTGTGAAAATGATTTTAGCGTTAGTGGAAGTGCAGAAACCTCGAAAGAAATTCCTTTAACCTCGGGAAAAAGCGAAACCATAGGATTTGTCTTGAATGGAGATGATTTAGAAGTTTTAGAAGATGGATTTAGTTTTGATGTATCCAGCGACGCTGGTTCTAATTGTGTGAGTCAATTAAGTGTTGATGTTTCTGCCGACGGAGATATTGAATGGGAAAATAATAAAAAACTCGGAGAATCCTGCGGGGGAGATAAAACTTCAACTTGTTACAATGCTAATAGTTTTGATTCGTGGTTCCTTTTAGGGCAAGAACCTTATTGTGAAAAAATTAAAATTGGGAAAGCTCCAGCGTTCGATGTTAAGGCATTAATGAAATCGAAGGAAGGGGCAAGTTTCGAGGGTAAACCTTTAGTTGCAAGTATTTACGATTCGACAGGAGAATTAAAAGGAAATTGCGATTTATCAAAACCTACGACGAGCGGAAGTGAAGAATCATGTTCAATAGATTATGTTTCAAAATCAACTGAAAATCATTTTGTTTGTATTTCTTTGAAAGAAGGTTCAAGTAATGAAGGATATAGTTTGAAAGCGAGAGACACAGGTAATTTTTGCGGTTTTAAAGGAGACCCAAAACAAGTAAGTTCAACAAGTGCAGATTATTCTATAAAAGTTTCTCCGAGAAAATACGACGCTGTTGGCTCGTTTAATTTAAATGATGAAGCAGTTCTTTCTCAAACTGGTTCCCCATTAATAGCGGAAGTAAATGATTTCATTTCAGAACGATACGGAAAAAATTGTCCCGACGCTGGATGTATTATCCCTGTAATGTTTTCTGGAATTGGGCAGAAAATAATAATAAATAATATTAATATAAAATATAAACATTCTGCGAGTAATGAAATTTCAAGAGACCAATTATACAAACTTTCTACAACTCCTGCGACCTTGAAAACTGCGAATTCAGTAGTTGTTAATTTAGATGAAAATGAAATTAGCTTACCGAGTAATCCCGGAAATTATAGTTTTAAATTATTTTTCAAAGGGGAAAAACTTTTAGAAAAAAATATCACTGTTCGTGAAAAGGAAATTACTATAATTGAACAGATACATCCAAAAACTGTGGCTGCAGTTATTCCAAACACTTTTCTTGTTTTTGTCGACGGAAAAGTAAATGTTAGTGAATTAAAATTTGAATGGACTTTTAGTGATGGTAGTTTGAAACAAACTTCTGAAAAACCTTTTGTGGTTCATGCTCTTCCTACGATTGGAAATTATACTTTGAAAGTTAAAGCATTAAAACAATCAAAAGAAATATCTTCTGCAGAATTTAAAATTGAGGCGAAGGCCCCGATTGAAGCAGTTAATGAAACAATTGCTCTCTATAAAGAACGTATAAAAAATGTCAAGGCAAAAAAATCAGTATTGTCTACAACTTATCAAGGATATATAGATGGAATTGTTAACTTAAATGATATTGAATCTAATATTAATTCAATAGAAACTCACTACCTTGTTTTAACAAAAGAGACTACCCAAGATGATTCGGCATATGCAGAAATGATGCAAGAATTATTTGATGAGAAAGTTCCAGTAGATATAAAACCGAGTTCAACTGAAGAAGTGCAACTTATTTATGATTTGAATGATTTAGTGTTGGACGATTTTAATTATTTATTTAAGGAGGTGTATTCTGTTTCTCAAGAAGATGAATATAAAGACGCTATATTCACATGGTTTATTGAAAATGTCGACGTTGAAGTGAAACAAAAAACCTATGCGTTATATTATGACGATTATAAACAATCCTTTGTAAGTGAGTTTGAAGTTAAGATCCATCCTAATATTCCTTCTGATAAAGGGGGTTACTTAGTTATAGAAAGAGATGTTAGTGATTTGAAATTTGAGAATGGAGTTGTTCCGGCCGCGCATAATGGTGTTAGTGGTGTTGAAGTTGATTTATCTAAAGATTCTACAATTAAATTTTCTTTAGAAGAAGATGTTGATTCATTTTCTCTTCCAATGTTTTTTGCTCCAGAGTTTAGCATGTTGCAAGTTTCTCAAGGTTCGACGAAGACAAATACTGGCGGAATAGGATTCTGGCCTAAATTTTTAATAGGATTTTTCATAGTTGCAATTATTGTTTTATTTTTGTATATTCTTTTACAAAGATGGTATAAATCAAAATATGAAAAATACCTTTTCAAAAATCAAAATGATTTGTATAATTTATTGCAGTTTATTAGGAATTCTAAAGTTAACAAAATGAAAGATGAAGAGATAATCAAAAAATTAGTTAAAGCAAAATGGAAACGCGAGCAAGTTCACTATGCTTTGAATAAATATGAAGGTAAAAGGGTTGGAATGTGGGAAATTCCTTTATTCACTCGTTTTGAGAAAAGAAAGATAGAAAGAGAGTTAGATAAGAGGAAAAGAATTGCTAAATTGTAGTTAGTTTAGTGAAGAAAACTTTAAATAGAAAAAAAGGCTATTTGAAATATGAAGATAAAGATTTTTAGGAATTTTGCTAAGAGGATATTTAATTCAATCTTCAAAAAAAGAAGTGAGATAAATCTCGGGTTTTATGGTCCTCCGAATGCTGGGAAGACGAGCTTGGCTAATAGGATTTGTAAAGATTGGATAGGGGAAGAAATTGGAAGTGTAAGTAATATCCCTCACGAAACTCGAGAGGTGCAATTTAAAGAGCAAGTTGAAATAAAACATAAAGGGAAAACAGTTTCATTCAAAATGATTGATACTCCTGGAATTGCGACAAAAATTGACTATGAAGATTTCATTCAGTTCGGAGTAAAAAAACGAGACGCGCAAAAACGAGCTAAAGAAGCGACAGAAGGAATTATTGAATCGATAAAATGGATTGAGGATATGGAAGCGGTTGTTATTGTTTTAGACGCAACAAAAAATCCTTATTCGCAAGTAAACATTACAATTATTGGAAATTTAGCGGCAAGGAATATTCCTGTTTTAATTGTTGCGAATAAAATGGATTTAAAAAAAGCTGACATTAAAAAAGTTGAAGCTGCTTTTCCAGAATATGATGTTATAGGAATTAGTGCTAAAGATGGAGATAACATGGATGAATTTTATGAATCTTTGTTTAAATTAGTAAAATGATTGAATTAATAATAGATGATGAAAAAGGGAGAAGAAAAGTAGATTTATCGTCGGTAGAAAAGTTATTATTAAATTTAAATAAACTTATGTCTTCTAAAGGAAATATAGAAGATAAGTATGGAGAATTTAATTTGAAAATGTTAGAGGAAAGTAGAAAAATGGATGAAGACCAATTAAGATATTTAGTTATAGGATTATCTGAAAAATTAAGATATCAACTGAATATTAATCAATACACTCGTGAAAGTTATTTCAATATGCAAGGAATTGCAAAAAAAATTGTAAGATGAAATTTATTAATAATAACATTTAAAACATAAAATTCATATTAATAAAAGAGGATTAGACACAAAAGAATTTACATAATGGTAAAAAAAATAAAATTGGAGTTGAAAATTTTTTAATATGGCAGATAAAAAACTCAAAGGATTAACATTGGAATTTATGCCTTATTCAGAAATTCGAGATTTAAATTCGAGTGAAAGAGTAAAAAAAATTCTAAAAGAAATTTTAGATAATCGCATTATTGTTTTACAGGGAAGATTGAAAGCCGAAGAGGAAACGCGTTTGATTGAAGACACGATGGCGATGATTGGGCATATTAAAAATTTCAAGGGAATTGAATTGGCCGTAATTGCTTCCAATAATGAAAACAACGGACTTGGAAGACGATTTGGTCAGGGTATTGCAAAAATGTTAGTAGGAGATACGACGGCAATGACAATTATTGGTCCTGCAAGTATTGTTAAAGAAATTAAAAAGAATCCTAAGAAAATTGAATTGTTGTTTAAAAATTGAAATTCATATATAAATTTCGTAAAGAATGAAAAAAATATTCATATATACTGAACATTCTAAAGAAAGTTTATTTGAAAGAAAAATTTCAAAAGAATTTGTAGAAAATACAATAATAAATCCAGATAAGATTTTTGAAAGTATTAAAGGAAGGAAGATAGCTCAAAAAGAATTTAATAATAAATTATTAAGAGTTATTTACAAAGAAACTGATAAAATTTATATAGTCATTACAGTTTATTATTCCAAGCTAGAAAGGTATTAAAATGAAAGTAAAATATGATTCAGAAATTGATGCAATGTTCATAAATTTTCAAGAGGGAGAGTATGAATTTAGTAAAGAAATTGGAGATGGAATAATAATTGACTTATCTAAAGAAGGGAAAGTTCTTAGGATAGAAATTCTTGATGCTTCAGAAAAAATATCCAAAGAAAATTTGAAGAATATGATTTTGTAAGGCCAAGTTAATTATTTTAACGATAAAAACTTATTTAAACTGATTTTCTCTTAAATAATTATGAAAAAGAGGGGTAAGGTGAAAGATAAAGATAAGAAAATTATTTTAGTTATTAATTTATTATTAGTTATTTTTTTATTAGCAATTGCATTAAATAATTATCTTACGGGGCGAGCAATTCAAGGAATTAATTTGTCTCCACCAACGGATTATGTTGCATATTATTCTTTTGATGGAAATGCAAATGATGATACAGGCAATTTTCATGGAGTTTTGACAGGCGTTTCTTTAGGAACAATAGATCCAATATTAACAACAGGAAAAGATGGTGGTGCAAATACTGCTTATGAATTTAATAGTTTTAATAGAATAAATCTTGTAACAAGTCCAATACCACAAAACATTCCAAATGGTTATGCGATTTCAGCATGGGTGAATCGAGATGCTTCATTAAATTCTGGAGAACATATTGTTATCGAAAGAGGTTATTCTAATGATTTGTATTCGAATAATGGAATTTATTATTGTAGAGTTTCGCCTTCAGATAACATAGTTCATTCAGTTACAGGGCAAAGTGTTTCCGATAATGTTTGGCACAATATAATATGTAATTTAGAAGTTTCTGGCACAAGTGCAACGCTTTCAATTTATATTGATGGGAGTTTAATTAATTCACAATCATTCAGTTTTCCAACAGATAATAATTTAAAACATGGAACAGCAACTGATACAGGTATTGGGGATCGACCAATAGATGCTGGTTCTCCAGGATTAATTGGAAAAATTGATGAAGTTTATTTTTATGATAGAGCTTTAACCACGACGGAAATAGCTAGTTTTTCTGGAACTCCTTCCGGAGCGGTTTGTGGAAATAATATTATTGAAACAGGAGAAAGTTGTGATGGGAATTCTCAAAGTTGCACAATTAATGGATATAGTGGAACTCAAACTTGTAAAAATGATTGTACTGGATTTAATGTATGTACTACAACAGAATCGTGTGGAGATGGAATTTGCAATGGAGCAGAAACAACAAGTAGTTGTTCTCAAGATTGTCCAACAACACCCCCACCACCTGCGGGAAGTTTGAATGCTGTGATAACTGTTAAAACAATATCTGATATTGATATTGTGACTACCGGGTATTATGCTCCCTTGCCTGTTTTCTTCGAGGGTTGGGAATCAACACCTCGAGATGAAATTGCTGAATGGAAATGGGATTTTGGCGACGGCTCTCCAGAGTTTGTAGGATTTAATGCAGCACATATTTATGATAATGATGGAACATATACTGCAAGACTTACCATTACTAATTTTAATGGACAAACAAATAGTGTTACAAAACAAATTAAAGTAAATGCGCGAACAGGAAAAGCAGTTTATTATGTTGATTCTTCAAGACCAGATGATAACGGAGATGGTTTAACTCAAGCAACAGCATGGAAAACTGCGACCAAAGCATTTCAAGGATTAGAAACAGGAAAATATAATGAAGGAGATAGAATCTTATTTAAGCGAGGACAAACATTTGATTTAGGTCCAACAATTACATTAACAAATGCAAATATTAGAGGGGTTTTATTTTCAGATTATGGAACAGGTGCTAAACCTATAATTCAAAGAACTGTTGGAAGCACGGGAGGAGTATTTTATAGAGCTTATTCTTCTAGTGGCCAAATGAAATATTTAGTTTTTGAAAATTTGGTGTTTGATTTGCAAGATATAGGGGGGACATTCTTTTACCTTAATTATGGAGCAACTAATGGAAAAGAACATGACCTTGCTTTTTATAATACTGATATTTTAAATCATGCTGGGAAAGGAGTTTCTATTGGGGGAAGATTAAGAACTGGAAATAAATTTTCAAATTTGTATTTTATTAATTCTAAAATGGATAGAACAATTGCAGGAAATGTTCCCTTTGTACCTAACTCTCAGAACTTATGGTTTATTGGAGAAAATCTTGCGATAATTAATAGTGTCTTTGACAGATCAACAAACCACAATTTATATGTTGAACATGTTTGGAAAGGAGTTATTGCAAATAGTTCTATTAATAGAGCATATTCCTATTTTGATAATAGTCGAACGAATCTAAGATTGGCAGGAGTTCACAATCAATCTGCAGATTATTGGACTGAAATAAAAACCGCACCAAATCAACCAATTACATTAGCTCAAACCTATGGAGAAGGTTATTCTTCAGCACATATTTATGTTGGAAGGAATAAATTTTTAGGTTATGATTATTATCCTTCCTCAAATGCAAATAGTAAAGAATATATGTATCAAAATGTGGTGGTTGGAACAAATGGAGACTGGCCTGGAAATGTTTACGATGTGATTTTTGAAGAAAATACTTTCTCAAATGCTAAAACTTTGTTGAATATTGGAAATGCTGAAAATGTGACGGTTAGAAATAATTTATTTATTAATGGATTTGATGCTTAT